>Ga0316204_10000167_pt1 | contig 274497 bp, 225 predicted proteins | sample 6monrhotite_MG_2_FD_205661 | JGI IMG/M metagenome (GOLD analysis project Ga0316204, IMG submission 205661) | Microbial mat bacterial communities from mineral coupon in-situ incubated in ocean water Damariscotta River, Maine, United States -... | ecosystem: Environmental > Aquatic > Marine >... | reverse complement strand
GTTCATCTGTGAGCATTAATCGGGGCATGGCAATCTCGTTGGGTTTGTTTTTGGCGAAGTAAATTATACGAGATTGCCTCTTTCGTATAAAATTCGAGCAAAGATCAACAGACCCTAGACTCTGCAGTAATATACATCTTCACCAAGAACTTTCTGGTATCTATTCAAAATTATGTCGTCGTTTAATTAGCAATCAAAAGCAACCAATTATTTTAGTTGATTGGTCTGATTTAGATGCGAGAAAAGATTTATTTTTAATAAGAGCTGCAGTAGCTGTGGATGGACGTTCTTTGGCACTGTTAGACGAAGTCCACCCACTTTCAACGAAAGAAAAACCAGAGGTTCATCGAAAATTTATGAATAAGTGTTGATTGGCAGCTGAAACTGATCCACTAATTGCGATAAGTTAAATAATAACAAATATTCTGTGGGCCCTCATTGATATAGAATTCTAGGAATATGTGCAAGATCGAGTTCACTTGCCAATAGGCGCTAACGTGGATCACTTTTGCATACCTATCAACAGCTTACACTGCAAAAATCGGAAATGAAAGCAAATAGAGAAGCAGGCAGGCAAAAGGTCAAGTCCAATGAAACACGGCGGTGATCGCAAATCAGAGGCTGAATCGAGCGATGAGAGATAATCATTAACCTAATAACGGTTTGACGATTAAGAGTGCGTTAAACTTGAGGGGGTGTTTAGAAGTATTGTTTTTAGTTGCTTTTTAAGGCAGTATCTGCCCCTTCGATTCTGAAATCGGTGTGGAGAGATGGTATCTACGATTAACCCGATTTTGAGTTATGTTTTCTGATTATATTAACCGCAAGAAAAATAGTTAAAAGTCCTAACACCATCGCGAATAAGAATAATGGTGAACCACCTTTTTCTAATACCGATTCATTAGCATTTTGGGGATTGACGAAAACTTCCACTACCTGCCCTTCAGTGAACTTCTGTATCTCTTGTTGTGCAATTTCTAATGTTCCGAGAGATAGCCCAAATCGAATACGCGAGCCACTATATTTTTTTCCTAAGTAAGTGTATGTGTACAAAACCTCAGGCTTATATCTTTTGGTGCTAGTTGATTTTTCACTACGGATATGAATATTCAGTATTCTACCTTTGGCTGAACCCCAGTCGGCACTTGACAGAGATAAGTAAAGATATTTCATACCTATCACTGTCACAGTGACTGCAGCGGCTAAAACTATCCAAGCAATAATGGTTTTGTGTATCAGTTTCATTATTATCTCTAAACTTAACAGTCGGAAGTCCCTCGGTCACAAGATTCGATTTTGTCGACTATTTGTTCGACCGTCTCCCGGATCTTATTTACCGTATCAGGTATCGATATATTTACTGAAATGGCAGCATCAGCACCCACGCTAACCCCAACACTAGGGTTGATAGTAAAACCTCCCTTTGTTCCCTTTAGACTACTCATGCGTATTCTCGCGAACGTGAAAATCTAATGGCGTGGTTTGACCACACTCAAAAGCTGAATTAGAGGTTAGTTAGAATACAACTAGCAGTTGAGGTTTATAGATTTGCAATAAATAGTTCAAAAGCATCGAACACGTTGTCAGCGTTATAAATGATTTTTAAAATGGATAGAATGTTGATGACAAAAAGTAGTGCACCGTAAACTGTTGAAGACCATTTGACACATATGTAAAAACTATCGGTGGGATTTTGTTTATCCATTAAAGACATTAAAAGTGAAGCCACGAATGCTAGTCCGAATGGTAACGCTATACTGACAAAAACAGTAAATAAGTCTAAAATTGTCAATTTCGGAAATATGTTTACCGTATATGCTATGCCATAAAAAATAGCGAGCATCGCCATATTAAACATTATAGCCCCAAAAGGGACAATTAATCGCTTTGCCTCTATTGGTTCGGATGCAGGTGCTTTATAAAATTCGGTCATTCCAACTTGAAGTAATCGTAGATTTGAACCATATTATATGTCCATTTACCTATCCAAAACATCAGATTTAGACTAAAATCACCTCGAATAAAAAATTCAGACTTCATCGCTTTAAAGAGTAGAACCAACACGGAGACCATAAATGCGAATCATCCTTCTTGGCGCACCTGGCGCTGGTAAAGGCACTCAAGCTCAATTTATTACTGAAAAATATTCAATTCCGCAGATTTCTACTGGTGATATGCTTCGCGCAGCCGTAAAAGCGGGGACTCCGCTTGGTCAAGAGGCAAAAAGAGTGATGGATGCGGGAGAGTTGATTTCTGATGAAATCATTATTGGATTAGTCAAAGAAAGGGTCGCTGAGTCTGACTGCGAGAATGGTTATCTATTAGATGGTTTTCCGCGAACTATTCCGCAGGCTGATGCGATGAAAGACAATAATATTGATGTCGATTACGTGGTGGAGATTGATGTTGAAGACAATGAAATTATTCAACGTATGGCTGGGCGTCGGATGCATATGGCATCGGGGCGAACCTATCACATTCAATATAATCCGCCTAAAGTAGAAGGAAAAGATGATCAAACAGGTGAAGATTTAGTTCAAAGAGATGACGATAAGGAAGAGACGGTCAGGCAAAGACTAGAGGTTTACCACTCTCAAACTAAGCCGCTGGTTGACTACTATTCAAGCTGGGCTAGTTTTGGTGAAGACAAAGCACCTGCTTATGTTAAAGTGGAAGGCGTGGGTACGCTTGAAGATATAAAAAATAACATCTTTAAATCTTTGAGTTAGCCAAATAGGATCTTTTTGACTTGGTCAAAATGCCTAACAAAGTAGATTTTTAGACCTTTTGTAACATGAGTCGGTAATTTCTGGTAATGAGCTTTTACCGACTCAGGCAAGATTATATTTCTTATACCTTCACGTTTGGCTGCAATTACTTTTTCTCTGATCCCGCCCACTGCTAATACTGAACCAGTTAACGTCATTTCTCCAGTCATCGCAAAATTAGCTTTCACTTTTTTAGCTAAAACTAACGATAATAGAGCACTCGCCATAGTGATCCCTGCACTCGGGCCATCTTTTGGCGTTGCGCCTTCGGGAACGTGCAAATGAATGTAAGATTTATCTAAACAATCATGTTTCGCTCCATATTTAGTTAAATTGGCAGCAATGTAGCTGTAGGCTATTTGCGCAGATTCCTTCATTACATTGCCTAGTTGCCCGGTTAAATTGAATCCTCGGGAACTTGTGTGTATTTTCGCTGCTTCAATATTCAGGGTCACACCTCCGAGTGATGTCCAGGCAAGCCCTTTTGAGATCCCTACGCCAGTTAAATGAGATTCTTTGCTAAAATTGGGCATTCCAAGGAATTGAGGCAGATTTTTTTTGTTAATATTAATATTCTGTTTTTGATTATTAATTAATTTCACCGCAGATTTGCGAATGATTTTAGCGAGTAGTTTGTCCAAATGCCTTACACCCGCTTCTCTGGCATAACCGTCAATGATGTATTTAAGTGCGGAGTCAGCTAACTTGATTTTCGATTTTGCGATTCCTGATTTATCAAGTTGTTTTGGCCATAAATGCTCTTTAGCTATTTGCAGTTTTTCTTCGGCTATGTATCCTGAGAGGCGGATCGTTTCCATCCTATCGAGAAGCGGTCTTGGAATTGTATCTATTTGATTTGCGGTACAGATAAACAATACTTTAGACAGATCGAATCTAACGTCTAAGTAATGATCAAGGAACTGACTATTTTGCTCGGGATCTAGGACTTCGAGAAGGGCAGAGGAAGGATCGCCTTGATAACTAGACCCTATCTTGTCAATTTCATCGAGCATGATAACCGGATTTGAAGTGCCGGATTCTGTAAATGCCTGAATAATTTTACCGGGCATCGCACCGATATAGGTTTTTCGGTGCCCCTTTATCTCTGCTTCGTCTCGCATTCCACCAACCGAAAAGCGATAGAACTTTCGTTTTAGTGCCGTAGCTATGGATCGCCCAATAGACGTCTTACCAACCCCTGGCGGACCAACCAATAATATGATCGAGCCTGAAATTTCGCCCTTTAAAACACCGAGAGCTAAAAATTCAATGATTCTGTGTTTGACATCTGATAACGCCGAATGCTCCTGATCGAGAGTTTTCTTGGCGGAGCGTAAACTCATATTGTCCTTGCTATATACTCCCCAGGGCAATCTGGAAAAAACGTCCAGATAGTTTCGGGTGACAGCGTATTCTGGCGAGCCTGATTCGAGGACTGATAATTTATCGAGCTCGTCGTTGAACTTAGTTTTAGCTAATTTAGACAATGTTTTTGCATGGATATTTTTTTGAAAGCGTTCCATATCAGCTGTTTTGTCGTCTTTGGCGATCCCTAGTTCTTTTTGGATAGCTTTTAATTGCTCCCTAAGAAAAAAATGACGTTGATGTTCGGTTAACTTATCTTCAACTTGATCATGAATATCTTGCTGTAATTCTGCGACCTCTAACTCTTTTTTGATAAGAACTAACACGCGCTCCATGCGTTTTTTTAGATGCACAGTTTCTAGCACTAGCTGCAAATCTTGCCTTGTGGCTGTAGTAACACTGGCTGCAAAATCGGTTAACTGCGAAGGTTCGTTTGGATTGAAACGGTTTAGGAAAAATTTTAATTCTTCACTATAAAGTGGATTTAACGGCATCAATTCTTTTAAGGTGTTGATGATTGCCATCGCATAGGCTTTTAATTCGTCACTTTCTTTGTAGGCTGGCTCATTTGGGTATTCGACTTCAACTAAATAGGGAGCATCTTTGCTAATCCATTTTTTGATCCGAAATCGTTGAACACCTTCTGCGATAAACTGGACTTTACCACCTGTCAGGACAGGGTGATGGATCTTGACGAGTGTACCAACTTTATGGAATTCTTCAGGCTTGGATGCCTCCGGTTTGGGGTTTTTAACCAGCACAAGACCGGTGACATTTTTGTGCTCATCGCCAATGTATTCGATAGTATCCTGCCATTCTTCCTGGTTCATAAGAATAGGAAGGGTTTGCGGCGGAAAAAATGGGCGTTCGCTTATCGGCAACAAACAAACCTGTTTTGGTAAATAGGTACTTTTTTTCCGTTTTTGACTGATTTTATTTTTCATTAGCGGAATATCTGTCCTTGTGATAGCTTGCTGGTGATGTTGGTCTAAATTAACAAATAAGTTATAAGAAACAGGCTTTACAAAACTATTTGCGACCTTAGCTTAAAAGTATAGCTAGTATTTGGGGAATTGTTATTTTGATTGAAGCCTAAATATGCTAATGTTTTAGCCGATAACATGAAGGAGAAGTCCCTTTTTAATCAATAGGTTGTTCTTACTCGTTAAGGTTATTTAACAATGAATATCGGAGAAATAAGTAAACCAAGTGTCGAACGCACGCAAGTCAAGAAGTCCTTGAAGCCTCGCTCGACTGACGCAATAGCGCCAAGTCGAGCAGTTTCTGATCAAGTGGAGCTTTCGGAAGAGTCGAGACAAAAATATAATGCCGATAGCAATAACCAACAAAAAAAACGAAAGGATATGCCAAACAAGCCAAAGAGCAGACGTCATTTGTCAATTGAACTGACGAATGACAAAGAATCAAATGACCAGAGCAAGCCATCAATTGACTATAAAGTTTGACCCAAAATATTTATCAATAACTCTTGATTATTCAGTGTGCTAGAATAATTATACGCAGATACCTTTGCCACGTAACGCATCGACTAATTTGTTATCTCAAATCAGAATTAATGCATAATACTGAATAAAATGAAATCCTCCGATATACAAGCATCCCTAGACAGCTACGACGTTAGTCTCCTAATGACGCAAACGCGTAGATTGGCGTCTGATTATCGTCGGCAGACAGGACAAGCTTTGCCTGTTACTGAAGAGCTTGCGCGGTTTGATGCGATTAGTATTCTGGGGCTTGCAAAAGTCGAAGGAAAAGAGGGGATTGATGCGGAAGATAAAACAGCGGCAACAAAGCTTGAAAATCAGTATTTAATTAAAGGTAGAGTCATTTTTAAGGCGGGAAAAGCAAGACAAAAGTTAGGCGGATTAACCCTCCAATCACCTTGGACTCAACTATTGATGGTGATCTATGATGCTGAATACTTACCCACTCAAATCCATAAAATTAGTCGCAAAATAATTGATCACGAACTCGAAAATGCCCCGAAAGACAAAAGAGGTTCAATGACAGTGGCAAAATATAAAGCTATTGGCGAGCTAATATGGGAAGATCCCGAGCAAAACGCGAATGAGCGGATGCCTAAAGATTGAATATTACAAATCAGCAAATTATCGACTGTCTCGGAGAAGACGGCGATTTTGCTCAAGCTAATCCAGATTTTAAACCTCGAGACGTACAGCAACAAATGGCGGTGGCGGTTAACGAGGCGATCCAAACCCAGTCTAACCTTGTCATAGAAGCCGGAACAGGCGTAGGTAAAACCTTTGCTTATTTGTTGCCCGCACTGTTGTCTGAAAAGCAATTAGTTGTATCGACTGGAACAAAAAACCTCCAGGATCAATTGTTTAAACGTGATCTGCCGAATATCTTAAAAATTCTCAAACTCAATCCAAAAATAGCCTTACTTAAAGGGAGAAATAATTATCTTTGCCTCTATCGCCTAGAAAATTCGCTCGCATCAGGACGATTACCCGATCCCAAAGCTGTTAAGCACTTGGGTGTAGTGAATCGCTGGAGAGATAAGACTCTAACCGGTGATCTGGGCGATTTATCCGCTTTACCTGAAAATTCCTCCGTGATTCCTTTAGTTACCAGCACCGCTGAAAACTGTTTAAGTCAGGATTGTCCATTTATCGATGAGTGTCATTTATCAGCCGCTAGAGAAAAAGCCCGCAAGGCAAAGGTTCTGGTGGTTAATCATCATTTACTGTTGGCGGATCTGGTTCTCAAAGAAGATGGTTTTGGCGAATTATTGCCAGACACAGATGTATTTATTATTGATGAAGCTCATCATTTAAGCAAAACGGCGTATCAGTTTTATGGTAATTCGATTACTAGTCGGCAGCTCAATGAACTTTGCAAAGAAGTTGAATTGGAGTATCGAACTAAAGTAACTGATAGCCGAGATCTACTTTTAGATTCCGAAAGGCTTGCAAAACAGGTTAAAGAATTTCGTATGGCATTGCCTGATTTCGATCTCAAAGAAGAGTGGCGAGCCAATGGCAATCAGCAGATTGCACTCGATGAGTTATTCAATAAAATTAGTATATTAACCGATGTTGTTAAAGTTAACTCTACCCGAACCAAAGCGCTAGAATCGTGCTTTGAAAGGTTGCTCGGATTTAAACGAGTGATTGAAGACTTTCGCGCGGATAATCAGTCGGAACAGTTAAGAATTAACTGGTTTGAAACTAATCGAGGAGGCTTTCGATTAAACACTACGCCGCTGGATGTCGCTGAGTTATTTCAGGCTAGTAGACAAAGATACGTTAAATCGAGTTGGGTAATGACATCTGCCACCTTAGCCGTTAATGAAAATTTTGATCATTATGTTAACGAACTTGGCTGGCAAGGTGTGGCTCAAAAAAACTTACCGTCATCATTTGATTACCAGAAACAAGCCTATTTATATGTGCCGAGAAATTTGCCGTCACCGAGTCACCGTCAACATACGCAATCAGTCGTAGAACAATGTTTACCGCTGCTGCAAACGACAGGAGGGCGAGCTTTTTTACTGTTCACCAGTCATCGAGCGCTTAAAATTGCTGCGGAAAAACTGCAAGAATTTGAATTGTTTAATTGTCTGGTACAGGGGGAAGCTAGTAAAGAGGAGCTTCTACAAAGGTTTATTGAAGAGCCAAATTCGGTATTGATCGCAACGGGAAGTTTTTGGGAGGGCGTTGATGTTAGCGGCGAAAACCTGGTGCTAGTGGTAATCGATAAACTACCCTTTGCACCGCCAGATGATCCCATCTTAAACGCGAAAATTAACCGGTGTCGACAGCAAAAAGGTAATCCATTTTATGAATTACAGATCCCCGATGCTGTTCTCAGTTTAAAGCAAGGAGTGGGGAGGCTTATCCGCAGTGTAAGTGATAAAGGAGTGGTTTGTATTTGTGATCCTCGATTGGTAGGTAAAGACTATGGTGGTTTGTTCGTGAATAGTTTACCCGATATGAAAAGAACCCGAGATCAAAATACGGTGATTGAATTTTTATCTACCAGAGGTGATGATTTAGAATCAACGCCCGCAGTAGTAGAAGAGTGAGAAAATAGACTTATGCCAAAGATTCTAGCGATTGATTCATCAACAGAAGCTTGCTCAGTTGCACTTTTTAATGACGGCGATGTTGTCAGTCGATTTGAATTAGCGCCCCGAAGACATGCGGAATTACTGATTCCAATGGTTGATTCTGTATTGAATGAAGCGGATATTGCTCTGACGGATTTAGATGCGATTGCTTGTTGTGTTGGACCTGGTGCATTCACAGGTTTGAGAATTGCCATTTCAGTTGCTCAAGGATTAGCTTACGCGGCACAGTTACCCTGTATAGGGATCTCTTCATTGCAGATATTGGCTGCCGAATCATTCAACAAAACCGATAGCGATATTTGTTTAGCATCGATTGATGCGCGAATGCAGGAGGTTTACTTTGCAGCTTTTAAAAACAATGGTTGTGGATTACCTGAGGAAATTCATTCTCAGCAAGTTATCGCAGCTGAACGTATCGAGTTAAATTTCAAAATCCGAGCTGATACCAAAGTACTAAAAGTTGGTACCGGATGGGATGAATATGAGTACCCCGATGAAGTTGAATCTGTTGCCTCACAACAGTCGGAAATTAGGTTTCCTAACGCTGAAATGATGTTAGAGATCGCTCTGCAACACCTAAAAAAGAAAAAGTTATTGAAACCAGAGTTTTTACAACCAGTTTATCTAAGAAATAACGTAGCTAAGAAGAAGTCTCAACAAAATTGACCTATAATTTCAAGTCAGGACTAATTTGAAACGATCAAAGTGAAAAGGGTAGGGGATTGGGAATAAATCTAGCGACAAATTCCTTTATTGCAGCGAATACTCCGGCTACCCGTTCTGAGTTGCCCACTGAAATTATCCGATCAAAAGAAATATCTCAGAAAAATAAAATTGCAGGCACTCCCGCAATAAATCCCGAAGAAGACCGTCAAAATACAAAACTTAGGCAAAATATTTATACTGTACCGCCTTCTCAAAATCAAAACCTGAATAACTATCGCTACAACCAGCCAAGTGATCGAAGTAGTTTTAATCAGCCAGTATCCCAATATTTAGAGACCGAAAATATCCCTAAACGGGAGGAGTTAGAATTGTTAGTGAGAGTGGATGTTTTTGCTTAGTTTGGAATGGAAAAAGCTAGTCATGATTTGGGGTATCCAATCTAATCACCTGACACCAATAACTTATTTGATGTATTCGCTGATTTAACCAGCATTGAATAATCACAAACAGTTTTTAATTTTTCAACTTTCAAACCAGTAGATATGCCTCAGAAATGTTCGCATTTCCAATTAAAGTAAAAACTTTCTAATGCCTCAAACTCCGCTTATACAAATATTCTTTAATTAATCTCAGCTGTGAGTTGATCCTTTCTCTGGCGTAAGGATCTTCCGTGTGTACATTAAGTGCCTGATAATACTGATTTCGTGCACCAGACAAATCCCCTACGGATAATAGGTAATTCCCTTCGGTTTCAAATACTTCTGATGGATGCCCTGACTCTTCTTGAGCGGTCGAGAGTATTTTAAATAGATGAGGAGCAAAGCTGGTCATGTGGATGTTTTCTAGCAAAAGCTCTCTCGCTTCGGCAGGTTTTTCTGCTGCCAGTAAAAGTTTTGCATTCATTTCGACCAAGGCTAAGTTGCCGGGGATTTTATCTAAAACATCCCTAATGATTGTGAGAGAGCGTTTCGGCGTTTTCAGTTCAATATCTAATTCAGCTAAGGCAATGGCGTATGATGTCTGGTTCGGATTCTTATTTCTTAGTTTTAACAATAGCGCTTCAGATTCTTTGAGTTTTTTACCCTTAAGCAGCAGCATTGCGTAACCGTAAAGTAGTTCGTCAGTGTTAAATTCGCCGCTTTCGTACTGAATTCTTGCGGAGTTAAGTACTGTGGGGGTAATTTGGGTGGTGATGGCTTTTATCTTTTGTTTAATTAATTGATAAGTCGGTTTTTCTATGACGGGTCTAGGTGGTAACTCGGCTGCCCTCAATCTGGCATCAGTAATACGGTTTCTGGAAAGAGGGTGAGTTTGTAAAAATTCAAAAAAATCTGAGCGATAGCGCGAACTTTCCTGCATCTTTTCGAACATGCTGACTACCGCGTCCGGATTGAAACCCGCGCGATGCATGGTAACAATGCCTATCCGATCAGCTTCGGACTCATTAGCTCGAGTATGATTAATTATCGCTTGCTGGCTTAAACCCTGCGGTGCCGCAATTGCTGCCATGGTTGCATCGGAGTTACTCGACTGACTCGCGACTAAAATAGCGGCGACAAACGCGGCGAGGGTGGGTAGAGCGAGCTGATTCTGAAGTTCAATCCTTCTGGCTAAATGCCGCTGGGTAACATGAGCAATTTCATGTCCTAGAACTGAAGCCAGCTCGCTTTCATTGTCGGTTTTGGTGATTAGTCCTGTGTGTATGCCAATATAACCGCCCGGTAAGGCGAAAGCGTTGATGGTATTTTGGTCAATCACAAAAAACGAAAATTTCCGATCCGCAGCGCGGGGGTTATTTTCCACCAATTTAAATCCCAGATGCTGAATATAATCATTGACCTCCGCGTCATTCATTAAAGGCGCGAATGCTCTAAGTTGACGCATATAGGAGTCACCGACAGCTTGTTCTTGAACCAGACTGAACACTTGAGATGCGCTGCTGCCAATATCGGGAAGATCGTTGTTAGCGGCTATTGCAAAACTGCCACTGGAGGTTAAAATAAATGCTAACAAGCTGCTATATAACTTCATAGGTGAAACATTGTCTCTTGATTGGATCGCTAAATCTAAATTGCCTTAATTTTTGTGTTTAGAGCTATCAAACTTGTGAGTCTAAATTGCGATATAAGTTCAGAAAAATAAGATTCTAAATAAGTTTATCACTCATACCTTATTATCGACAGGTTAGTGTTTAAGAATCAATAGAATGAAAGTAAAATAATGTGACTCATCTCAAACATGGGTTAACGAGTTGAGTTTTTAATCGTTAAACCACTTCCAAAGGAATAGAATGTCGTCAAATCAAATATTAGTCGATGCTAGGCAAATGCGCTGTCCTATGCCATTATTGAAGCTGAAACAAGCTCTTAATCAAGCCGAAGTGGGGCAAACTGTGCATTTGATCGCAACTGATCCAGCATCACAAAGGGATTGTGTTAGTTATATTGATATGACCGATCATCAAATAAGAACTGAGCAATCGAATCAAGAGTTCCACTTTTTAGTGACCAAGTCATGACTATCCACAGTGTTGATTGCATTCAGTGCAAAAAATCGGCTCAGTTTAAATTGATCTCAAAGGAATAAAGTTTAATGAATAGACTTTTTATTCGCTGGTTTAGAAGAAACTTTTCTAACCCGCAAGCGGTGATTCTTGCCACAATGCTAATCACTGGCTTTTTGGCGATTTATCTTATGGGCGAGATATTAATGCCTTTATTAGTCGCTACGGTTATCGCTTATCTGCTTGAATGGGCGGTAAGCGCTATGGAAAAAAAGAACATACCGAGACTAGTGGCGGTATTCATCGCGTTTATTAGCTTTGTCACCGTTAGCCTTACGATCATTATCGGTATTATTCCGCTGCTTGGTCAACAAATTGAATTGCTTTTCACTGATTTGCCGAATATGGCTGCGAATATTCAGACTAAACTGCTTGAGCTTCCCAAAAAATACCCCGATTTAGTCACAAAAGAACAACTTGAACTCATCATTCAACAGCTTGGAGGTGGGTTGTCGAATGTTGGTGATTTGCTGGTTTCTTTCTCTTTAGCTTCATTTAAAAATATTGTCACCATTATGATCTACATGATCTTAGTGCCGTTGCTAGTATTCTTTTTTTTGAAGGATAAAAAAACTATCTTAAATTGGCTTTCTCGATGGGTTCCGAATGAACGACAGTTATCAGTACGCGTTTGGAGTGAAGTAGATATCCAAATTGGAAATTATGTGCGCGGTAAAGTTGTGGAGATTTTTGTGGTGGGAGGCGCAACTTACATTAGCTTTGTGATCTTTGGTCTTGATTACGCTGTTTTACTGAGCGTTTTAGTGGGGCTATCTGTTTTAGTACCATACATTGGGGCGACTTTAGTGACAATTCCTGTGGCGTTGGTGGGACTTATACAGTTTCAAACGGATGATACATTCTTATATTTGATGATCACTTATTTAGTGATTCAGGCATTAGATGGCAATATATTAGTACCACTTTTATTTTCAGAGACCAATAACTTACACCCAGTTGCGATTATTACAGCAGTATTATTTTTTGGAGGTGTGTGGGGATTTTGGGGAGTGTTTTTCGCTATTCCTCTGGCCACTTTAGTGGTTGCTGTAATTGCCGCTCTAGACGAATCCAAGGTTGAAGATGAGGGCAAAGTCGAAGTTGCACCAAACCGTGATATAAATTCTGCCGAGTAAATGCTAGAAGGAAAATAGTTGATCAAGTAAAAACGAGACTACAATGTTTTTCATGGTTTCATCATTTTAAACTAAACTTATCTCAGTATAAGTCGATAATAAAATTATGAAAATCATCCAGCCAAAATGTAATACTCAGGCGCTTGATAGCAAATTACTGGAACTAAGCCAGCTCGTAAAAAAGCTCGAAAAAAGCCAGGAAGGCGAGCTTGTTCGCCCTTGTCCAAATTGTCATTCGCTTTGCTCATGCTCCAGCTCACCGGTCTGTAGCTGTGATTGCAGTGCTACCTGCCCAAAAGCTCCAACTCAGCTTTCATCCGAAGAAGGAAGGTATCCAATTGAAAAAATGGTACTACCGTTAGTCTACGCGCTTCGTCAAATTAGTGTGTGTGACCCATGTTGGTCATGCGAAGGTCACGTAAATGAAGGTAATGAACTGAATAAAGTCCCGCAAGTCTGGTTTCATTCTAGTTCCATGTGCTTGATCAGACTAATGGATGAATGTCTTGGTTTGTTTAAGGCAAGAAAATTACTTCACTATACCTGGCAGATCTCAGTGTCATTTTCTGGCAGAGAATGCATTGATAATGCGTTTACTTTAAAACCAGACTTGAATATAGAAACCGAGATCCAACTAGACTTGTTGCATCATGATCTTGCGAATATTGCCGAGCATCTTGGAGAGCAACTGTTGATCAATTCCAGGAGATATGAAAAGTCTTTGCTTAAGATGAAAACCAACCTTCTTGATAGGTTGATTTAAGCAATGAAGGCTTCCGCACGGGTTACCACAACGACCGATGCAGTAAAAAATGCGTTACGAGAACTAAAAAACCTCCCCGAATTTAGTGATTTGACTGTCGAACATGATTTTTACGCAAAAATAATGATCCCCAATTATCCGCATTTTATAAAGCGTTACTATGCTTCGTTGATTGAAGGCGATTTGATTAAACTGTGTAAAGAAGCGCATATTCCATTTGCTTTTGATTTTTACAATTTTGGTTTACAACTATCCTTTAATCAATCAACGGAATTAAAGCTGCACGATGAATCAATGACGATGCTCGAACCGATCAAAAAGTTAATCGAACTTTTCGGTGTGATTATTTTCAAAAACGTGTATCTACCAGAATCTATTAGAGATGAGAATCACTTTAATAATTTTGCTCATTTAAATTTTCATCGTGATCGCCATGACTCTCATGAAAATCGTTTTTCATTTTATACCAGAAGTCCGTTTGTTAAAGAGCAATATGGTCCGAGAACGGCTTCAACCATATTCGTGGACAACGCAGTTGCGTACCTGCAAGCCTATATTGAAGGGCATATAACAACAGGCGAGACGGGAAGACGGGGAAAGTATGAAATTTTTAGAAATGATAATCTACAAGACTTAATGGGAACTCTTTTCCTTGAACAACGTTGGGATGCACCAGATGGTTATGGTGAAGTATGCATGATTGACAATCGTTCGGTATTGCATTCCAGTTATAAACGCTCGAATGACCATGGTTATCGTATTGGCGCTCGATATTTATTTTGATGGTCGTTTAGCGTTAATTCAAGTGACTATTCAGGAATAATTGATTTTTGAAGTTAGGTCACGATTCTGGTATTCAGCGTAAAGACTTCCATTCTACCCATTATTCATGCTATTTTTGTCTCAATTAAACTCAATATTTACAACTCAATGCAGTCATTTTTAGGTTTTAGTCGAGTATTATTTTTATTTACCTTAGTTTTTTGTATCTGCTCATGCGGTGCAAGTGACGACAATCAGCAGAGAAATGCACAAACTGACTCACCTGACCAGACTATACAGTCCAATCCAGCAAGCGATACGACTAATAACTTAGCTTCAAATTCAGGCGATGACCAGAAGTCGCCGCCGATAGCCAACACTTTGCGCAATTGGCAGCAAATAAAGCAGTCGGGTGTGATCAGGGCGTTAAAATTAGAGTGGGAGGAAGAAACCAGTTTACCGCGCTCTGGTACCACAAGCTTGTATCATATTGAAATATTCGATCAATTTGCAAAAAAATACGACCTAAAAATCGAGTGGGTGACAGTAAAAGATCTCAATCAAATGTTTTCCTCGTTAGACGAATATAAAGCAGATGTAATCCCTAGGCACTTAACCATCACTGATAAGCGTGAAAAATTGGTGAAGTTTACCCAACCACTGATGCAAGATGTGGAGGTTTTAGTCGCCAAAAAGGGAACTAAAATACCGGAAGAAAGTGATGGAATAACTGTATCTGTTCCGGCATCCACCTCGTATATTGAATCGGTCACTAAAAATTTTCCGAACTGGAAAATTGATATTTTAGATCGTAATCTTAACTCCGAAGAAATTGCCGAGGCACTCGAAAAAAATCAGATCACCTATAGCATACTCGATGGCCAATCAGTCAAAGTTTTAGCGAGTTACAATAAGCAAATAACGAGTCTGCTGAATATGCCGGACAGCAAGCAACTTGCATGGGCAGTGAATAACAAAAACAATAGTTTGTTAGATAAGTTGAATGAATTTATCGCCGTTCATCATATCGCTCAAACTTCGAGACAAAACCGAAATCTTGACTTGAAATCAATCAAAGAAAAGAATTTAACCTTGCGTATGATTACTCGCAATAGCCCAGAGACTTATTTTTTGTGGCGAGGCGAGTTGATGGGTTTTGAATACGAACTTATGAAAGAATTTGCTAAACAACATAAAGTTCGTTTGGAAGTGATCGTAGCGGATAATTATCAACAAATGAAAGATTTACTGCAAAGTGGTGATGGAGATGTTATTGCAGCGGGGCTTTCTAGAATAGATGAACGAAAATCAGAATTTAAGTTTAGCTATCGTTATAATCGAGTATCGGAATTGCTTGTGGCAAACAAAAAGAGCAAGCCTGTCGAGCAGCTTTCTGATCTACGAGGTAGAAAAATAACCGTTAGAAAGTCGAGTGCATTTTGGACGACCGCTAAAAACCTGGAGGATAAATATGGCGTCGAAGTTATTCCAGCAGATGAAAATGATCCAACGGAAATTCTTATTGCACAAGTAGCAGACAAGAAAATTGATCTTACCATCGCGGATAGTAATTTAGTTAGCATCGAGTTAAGATTTAGAGATAACATAATTACGCCACTCACTCTAAAAGAAAATGTTCCATACGCTTATGCGGTTAGAGAAAACAATTTGCAACTTTTGGGTGCGATTAATGCATTTATAAAAAAAGAATACAGAGGCACTTTTTATAATGTTTTAAAAGGAAAATATTTTGCGAGTAAAAAGCGTCTAACTACCTATAGAGAAGATCGCGTTACTTCAAATTCTACACTATCACCTTATGATCAGTTGGTAAAAGATAATGCAAGGCAGTATCAATTTGACTGGCGTTTAATTACTTCGCAAATGTTTCAAGAAAGTCGATTTAATCCAAAAGCTAGTTCACCAGCAGGAGCAAAAGGCTTGATGCAAGTATTGCCAAGGACGGCTAAAGAATTAGGTTTTTTTGACCTGGAAAACCCTGAGCAATCGGTTGCTGCAGGTGTTCAATATTTAGACTGGACTCGAGCGCGATTCTCCAACAATATACCGCTCGAAGAAAAATTATTTTTTGCGTTAGCCGCCTATAATGCCGGATTTGGGCATGTAAGAGATGCGCAAAAATTAGCAAAAAAAATGAATCTACGCTCTGACAAATGGTTTGATAATGTCGAAAAGGCGATGCTGCTATTGCAACAACCTAAGTATTATAAAAACACTCGATTCGGTTATTGTCGAGGTAGTGAACCAGTGAATTACGTACGAGAAATTCAGCAGCGGTATTTAAGTTACGTGGATATTACTCACTAATCTTTTCAGATAGATAATTAATCATTTCATTTGCGGCTTTAATTCCATCGGCAATGGCTGTGACAACTAAATCCGCGCCCCTGACCATATCTCCGCCCGCAAACACATTATCAGCAGTGGTTTGACAAGCACCTAATTTATTCGCCTTTTTTCCAGTGATGATTAGTCCCGAAGAATCTACTTTAATCTCATATTCTCGAAACCAATCGGCAGGGCTTGCTCGAAAACCAAAAGCGGTTATAATTGTATCCGCCTGCATCAACATAGTAGAGTTTTCCAAGGACTTTATTTTATTATCATTGTCTAAAACTGTCTGCTGTAGATTTATACCTTTAACGGATTTTTCTATTGGGTCTATTTCCACGGAGACTGGCGAATAGTTAAATAAAAAATTAACACCCTCTTGTTGAGCATTGTTCACTTCTGCTGGAGAACCCGGCATAGAGAGTTGATCTCGTCGATAAACACAGGTAACTTTTTTTGCTTGCTGCCTAATCGCCGTTCTAACACAATCCATTGCAGTATCACCTCCACCGAGTACAATAACATTTTTCCCTTTTAAATCGTGATAATTCGCAGAGCGAAATTTAAAGTTCTCAAGATAGTTTATATTGCCGATCAAATAATCTAGCGCTTGTAATACGCCTTTAGCGTTAATGTTGGGGATATCAGTTGTCACATTTTTGTATGTGCCCATTGCTAAGAAGAAGCAGTCATATTCGCTGTTAATTTGGTCAAACGTTATATCTGTTCCAACATTAGTATTTAATTTAAATTTAACGCCTAGGTCTTCAAGATATTTTCGACGTTTTCGAATAACTTGTTTTTCTAACTTGAAGCTAGGAATACCAAAGGTAAGCAAACCACCTATCTCTGGATGTAGGTCGTATACAGTCGGTTTTATTCCGTTTCTGGCAAGTTGGTCAGCACAGGCTAAACCCCCAGGTCCAGCTCCAATAATTGCAACTTTGTTTTTTTTCACTGGAGCTTTTTGCAAATTGGTAGACCAATTATTTTTTATCCCTTGATCAGAGATGTTTTTTTCAATTTCACCTATGGTGACGGCTCCAAATTCAGTATTAATGGTACACGCTTTTTCACATAAGCGATCTTGTGGGCAAACACGACCACAAATTTCTGGTAATGGATTGGTTTCATACATTAACTGGTAAGCGAGTTGATTATTTCCTTGAGCGACTTGTTCAAGCCAGTTAGGAATATAATTATGCAGTGGACATTTCCATTCGCAATAGGGATTGCCGCAGTCTAAACACCGTGAGGCTTGTCTGCTTAACTTATCATCCTTATTCGAAAGGTATATCTCATTAAAATCTTTTACGCGTTTGTCAGCGTTGCGTTTGGGAGATATTTCTCTCGCTGTTAATATAAATTCTAGCGGATTTTGTTTAGAGCTCATTTAACCAACCTTAAAGAAATAGGGTTTGCTGGCGTTTTTAGCTTATTCGTTGAAGTTACACTGTCTGAGTTCTGCTTAGAAAAACATGGATCAGAACGACAATTATTTTTAGGGACGACTAACATAAAATAGTCGATGTAATGTTCAAAGTTGCGATGGATTTTTTTTGCCCAAGGGCTGTTCGTGGCCTTGATATGTTGTCGCAGCATATCATGCAGTTGTTCAATGTATTCATCGCACTCGACATCACTAAAGCTGAATACTTCGACGTGTTCAGGATTTATTTTTCGTTCGAGTGTTTCACGTAAATCGAGAATAAAGGCAATACCACCAGTCATACCCGCAGCAAAGTTTTCACCCACAGGACCTAAGATTAACACCGCACCGCCTGTCATATATTCACAGCCATGATCGCCAACGCCTTCAACCACTGTAACAGCACCAGAATTCCTGACAGCAAACCGTTCACCAGCTTGACCCGAGGCAAATAATCGCCCGCCAGTAGCTCCATATAAACAAGTATTACCGATTATCGCACAGCGGCTAGCGACATATTGAATATCAACAGGAGATTTGATATTAATCTGACCGCCGGACATTCCTTTGCCGACATAATCATTAGCGTCGCCGATTAAGTCAAAATACATTCCTTCTTTATTCCAAACGCCAAAGCTTTGACCTGCAACCCCTGTAAACGCTATATGAATTTGTATATTTACATCAGGATTTCTAGCTAAATATCCTGAAAGTGATGCACCAACAGAACGGTCATAATTTCTTATTTTATATTTAAAGTGGAGAGGTTTGTTCGAGACTTTATTATTAGATATGTCACTAATAATTTTTTGGTTGAGCGCTCCTTGATCAAAAGGAGAGTTCAGTATCTGCTGATAATGCGTTTTTTTTGCGTGTTTAGAGTTTTTACCAGGGCGTTTAGATGACTCTAAAATTATTTTGAGATTTAACTTATGTTGCTCGGCAGTCTCACCATCTATAATGCTCAATAGATCGCTCCGCCCAATTAAGGCGTTCAAATTTTCTATTCCAAGTTTAGCTAACCAGGTGCGTACTTCTTGTGCGACAAAATCAAAGTAGTTAATAACCTTTTCGGGCAATCCATGAAAGTGTTGTTGTCGAAGAATTTTATTTTGTGTAGCGACTCCCGTTGCGCAATTATTGAGGTGGCAAAGTCTGAGAAAATTACATCCTAAAGCGACCATTGGCCCGGTTCCAAAACCGAAACTATCTGCGCCTAAAATTGCGCCTTTGATGATATCTAGTCCTGTTTTTAAACCGCCATCAACTTGTAAGCATATTTTGTCCCTTAGACCATTTTCTATAAGTGCTTGATGGGTTTCTGAAAGGCCTAATTCCCAAGGTGTGCCTGCGTACTTAACTGAACTGAGTGGACTGGCTCCAGTACCGCCGTCATGCCCTGCGATGGTAATCATGTCGGCATAGGCTTTAGCAACACCTGCAGCGATAGTTCCAACGCCCGGCCCAGAAACCAGTTTAACAGAGATTAAAGCAACAGGATTAACTTGCTTTAAGTCAAAAATAAGTTGCGCGAGATCTTCAATAGAATAAATATCATGATGAGGGGGAGGGGAGATTAAACTAACACCTTCATTCGCGTTACGAAGTTTTGCTATTTCGACTGTGACTTTTGAACCTGGAAGATGTCCACCTTCACCGGGTTTTGCTCCTTGAGCAATTTTTATTTGTAACACTTCAGCGCTTGATAAATAGTTAGCGTCTACTCCGAATCTTCCGGATGCAATTTGTTTGATTTTTGAGTTTTTATTGGAATTAAATCGTTTAGGATCTTCTCCGCCTTCACCGCTGTTAGAACGCCCACCAATTTTATTCATTGCTAACGCTAACGATTCATGAGCCTCTGGACTGAGTGCTCCAATAGACATAGCCGCTGAATCAAACCGTTTGAGAATACTTTCTTTTTGTTCTACTTGATTTAACTGCAAAGGCGAATCAGATAGTTTCAATTGCATCATATCTCTTAACGTCGTAATTGGACGTTGATTAACGAAATCGGCAAAAGTAAGATAGTCAGAATATTCTCCAGTGGTAACGGCTTTTTGTAAAGAGGTGACAACGTCTGGATTGAAGGCATGATATTCTGCGCCATATACAAATTTTAATTGACCACTTCGTTTGATTTTTTTAAATGGTTTCCATGCATCTATGGCATTGCGTAAACTCATGTTGTGAAGATCTTCGAATGTCGATCCACCGATTCGGGACTGAATGTCAGGAAAGCATAATTCGACAATTGAAGAATCTAAACCAATCGCTTCAAAAAGCTGTGCGCTTCTGTAACTTGCAATGGTTGAGATCCCCATTTTTGACAAAATCTTTAACAATCCTTTATTAATACCTCGTAAATAGTTTTTACGCGCCGATATAATATCCGTTGAGAGTTTTGATTGTGTGAAAAGTTTGTTCACTATTTGTAATGAAAGATAGGGTGAAATAGCTGTTGCACCAATGCCTAAAAGCACAGCAAACTGATGGGGATCATGAGTGGTTGCTGTTTCAACAATAATATTGGCATCGCAACGTAAGCCTTCTTTGATCAATCGTTGATGAACTGCGCCAGTTGCTAACGCTGCATGAATAGGTAGTTTGTCTTCAGCGATATCACGATCAGACAACTGTAAAATAACACATCCTGATTTAACCAGTTCAACCGCCTTATCTGTAATCTTGATGAGTTCTTCCTCAAGGTTTTCATTTTTTGGATAGTTAAGTGAAATTGAATCGAACCGATAAAATTCTTGATCGAGGGATTTTAGTTGTTGAATTTTTGCATAGTCTAAAACCGGGGTTTCAATAATCGCACGATAAGCCAGCGCATTGGTTTCTTGAAAGACGTTGTGCTCTCGTCCGAAACAGGTCTCCATCGACATAACCGAAGCTTCCCGTAACGGATCGATAGGTGGGTTGGTTACTTGGGCAAACTGCTGCCTGAAATAATCAAACAAATTTCTTGGTTGTTTTGATAGAACGGCGATTGGAGTATCATCACCCATTGAGCTAGTGGGTTCTTGACTATCGTTTGCGATAATTCGAATAACCTGGTCTGATTCTTCGATAGACACATTAAAGAGCTTTTCGAAAATCGGCAAGTCCTTAAGATTTTCATTGATGTAATTTTCTGCTGCTTGTTTTTCCAGGCGAGGATTACTTCGCAGTCGTATGGTATTTTCTCTTAACCACTCCAGGTAAGGATGACGCTCTTTTAAATGATCATCGATTTTATTTGTTCGCCAAATTTGTCCGTTAGAAATATCTGCTGCGAGCATTTCGCCTGGACCAACTCGATCTTTTTCCACAACATCTGATTCACTATAATCCCAGACACCCACTTCAGATGCGACAGTTAGAATTCTATTTTTGGTAATCACATAACGAGCGGGGCGCAAACCATTTCTATCTAGAGTACAGGCTATCTGCTTTCCATTAGTCATGACGATACCAGCAGGACCATCCCACGGTTCCATATGCATCGAGTTAAATTCATAGAAAGCTTTTAGATCGGAATCCATATTAGTGCGCTTGGCCCACGCTGGAGGAACGAGTAAACGCAACGCTCTAAAAACGCTCATTCCTCCCGCTAACATCACCTCTAGCATATTGTCTAAAGATGATGAGTCCGAACCAAATTGATTTACCAAATGGTGTAAATGCGGTAAGTCGGGAAGTAAGGGGCTGTACAATTTTGCTTGCCTCGCATTCGCCCAATTTCGATTACCGGTAATGGTATTGATTTCCCCATTATGCGCCAGCAAGCGAAAGGGCTGTGCAAATTTCCATAGGGGAGCCGTATTAGTTGAAAATCGCTGGTGAAATAAACTAATGGCAGTCTTTAATTTTTTATCTGCTAAATCCAGATAAAATCGATCAAGATATTCTGGCATGACAAGCGCTTTATAAACGATTACTCGACAGGAAAGTGAAACCACGTAATAGTGATTATCACTTTCGATCTTATCTGCGGCTCGTCGTCGCGCTATAAATAAACGTCTCTCTAAATCTTCTTCAGTCCAGCCAGATGGAGAATTGATGAAGACTTGCTCAATCTGCGGCATGGATTGTTGTGCTATTGAACCACAAGCTCGTTTGTCTATTGGAACTTTTCTCCAGCCTGCTATAGTTAAAGTTTCTTTGCGTAACTCATCTTCTAAAATCTGCTTGCTTTTGCGAGCTTTAGTTGAATCGGGATTTAAAAAAACCTGACCAACCGCAAATCGTTTGCCTAAATTGTAATTGAGCTTTTTGGCGATTGATTTAAAAAACTGAGTGGGAAGCTGGATTAACACACCGCAACCGTCACCGGTTTTGCCATCGGTCGATACTGCGCCGCGATGAGTCATTCTAGTTAGCGCTGTGAGCGAGGTTTTGAGTAATTGATGGCTTGGTTTTCCATCAAGATGTGCCATTAACCCAAAGCCACAACTATCTTTTGCTTGAGATGAATGGTACAAAGTCATTAATAGTCTCCTTGCATATTGAGAATAACAAGTCCCTTACACTGTTACTGCTTATATTTGTATTATAAACTGAGTGTTTGTCACTTAGGTATTTTGTGTGCTAATGGATATTTGTAGAGCTTGATCGGTTAAGCATGGCACGATTGATTAACAGGTTAATAAATAAAGCGATGCTGACAAGAAGTTTAGTTTAATTTTGAAAATTTGACCAATAACTAATACTAATAAGCACTTAGAAACAAGAAGAAAACGTTAGCTTAAGCTTCAGTATAATAAAACAGGCAATCTTTAGTCGCTATTTCGGGAGTGGTGGTTACCATAAAGAGTTGCATTTTCTGTCGGGTAAAAATGCATCCGTCTCTGTTTTCAAACAAATCGTTGATCTGATCGTATCCAGCATCATTAATCGCTTTAAACATGAAGGGTTGATCTTTATCACACCAGCCAATAAATTCATCACTTGGAGTGATTGAATGGTTTAATTCTTCAATGTCAGTACGCAAGGTGATATCGGTTGTCGGCAATCGATGATGACAAAAACCGACAGATGCATCACCAATTAGTTCGATTCTTATCGGGTGTTTGCGCACAACCACCGTTGCTTTTCTTTGGTCAAATAAATTCTTTTTATGAAAAAAAAGTTGTAGACCATTTGTCGCGACTTGATGAGCCATATTTTCGTTGGCACCGCCGCATTCAATCGTTACGATGGGCGCGTCAAAACATTGTTCCATAATTGCGCCAACATTAAGTTGAGTTAAAATGAGTAAATCCGTAAACAGCTCGACTAATTTTAAATGTTTATTTTCTTCGGACACGCTAACGGAAAATGCAGGACTAGAGCCGGAAGTATTATGTAAATCAACAATGGCTTCGGGGGAAACCTCTCGAACCAACTCTTGTATTTTTTTTGCTCGCAGTAAAACTTCGTAATGAGGTGATTCGGTGGAGTCCGTCGATGTCGCTGAAAAAAAACGATTGAGATCGTCACTATTCGCCAGGTATCGATTGGTAAAAAATGGTTTTGTTTTTGCTGCCTCAGGATTACAGATAATAATTCGAATATTAGTGGCAGGGATCTCTTGACCTTTTAACCAAAGATGGCAAGCGATGATGCCAGAAGGTTCGTTTCCATGAATTAATGTCGTGACTACTCGGTAGCGTCGCTGGTCTATGCCCTTAACATCAATAATGGTCAAACCGGTTAGCATTCGCAAAAAACCAAGCAGGGTATCCGGTATGTTTTCGCGAAGTTTACAATCATAAAAAGTTGGTTCGGGATTTAGATAACTCATTTCCAGCACTGTTCCCATTCACTAATCGGTTGACCGCTCATTTGATTTTCAAAATACCGATCAAGCATACTGGCGCATGCTTTATCATTACTCATACTTTTACGAAGATGGTGTACGGTTTGCTTTGTCCAATTAGCGCCATTAATATTTTTGGCGAGGCGGCGATGTATTATATTTAAAAATTTATCTCGTTCAGTGAGCTCTATTTTTAGTTCGCTGAGTCCATCATTTGCGACCTGTAACATATCGTCAATCACATTTCTAATTGGTACTTCAACCGGTTTGTTCTGGTAATTTTGAGGCCACAAAATTGTCGCATCGAGTCCATTTTTTGCTGCGCGATAAAAGTTATATTCTGCAAACCGAAATGGAATCCTTGCCATATATTCATCAATTTTGTCTTCTAAACCAACCGCCATACCAATAGCAAATGCCGCATTGGCTGCCATGTCTAAAGCAGTAGGTCCTGCTGGAAGGGCTCTAAATTCAATCCTCATATGACCTTTGCCTTTGTTTGAATAAACGGCGCGATTCCACGGCCAAGTCGTTCCCATATGCAAATTTAACTCGGCAAGTTCGGGAAGTTCGTCTTCGCTTTGTTTATCGTCTTCAAAAATTTCCGGAAAAATCGGTTGATATAAATTGACTGTTTCTGAAAATAACTCCCAGCCACTTTTTCTTAGCCAGCCGTGGCCAAAGGTAACTCGAGCGGGTTGTCGCCAACCTGAAGCATCAGGCATACGGTTGTCAATTGACTGTTTAAAGAGCACAACTCTGGTTTCATCCCAAAGACATTTTTCTAATAACATTCCTGAATTGGCAGAGACCGCAAGCGCCATAGGTAAAGTTAATTGTGCGGTGTTAAAAGTATTGGCAAATTTTTCTTTTTTGGTCATTAAATGAACTTGAAAGGAGGTATTTGCACCTTCAACACAAACTTCAGAGGTTTTAAAATCAACCGACTCTTCACCGTCAATTTTAATATGAAATGCTTCGCCTCTTTGCTTGAGCAACTCTCTGGCTAATACGCGGTAGCGACCAAGATCAGTCATATTTGAGTGACAAAGGTCTTTTTGCTTCAATGTAGGCAGAATTCCAATTGCGAGGGGGCGGGTTTCAATTTCCGCCGCGACTTTCCAGAGGTAATTGAACTTGGTGAGCATTTCTTTGGTAAGCTGACTAAAAGGTCTTCCAGCAGCTTTTACCGGTGATAGATTAAGTTCAAGGTTGAATTTGTTTAATTCAGTTTGAAACTGCTCATCATTAAGCATTTCAAGTAATAATAAATTAACCGGACTGACGTCACTTTTTTTATCGATTAAATAGACCTCTAGCTCTGCTCCAAGGCAGAGCTCGCCAGTTCCAAAATCTGGTTTTTCGATGACTTGTTTTAATATATCAACTTGATCGTGAATGCAGCGGTTGAACCGCTCATAATCTTTCGCTGAATATTCTCTCTCCGAGATGTCTCGTCCCATGTAACTCCCTCAGACTAATCATTTTCTACTAGCTATGTTTTAGTCAATATACCAAATTAACGTTTAAAGAACAGGCTCTAATGGAAATATTTTGCCTAAACCCTAATATCTCGATATGCTTCACTAAATTTTGACTGATTCACTCAATCTAGAAAGACTAACCACAAACATTATCGGTACTTTTATAATGCCAAACGACAATAAAATACAAAACGACAGCGATATAGCTAAACAATTTACCCCGCAACCAATTGTAGATATAGCGAGTAACCTTGGCATTGATTCAGATCATTTAATGCCCTTTGGCAAGCTGATTACCAAGATTGATATAGACGCATTGAAAACTAAGAGTAAACATCCTAACAATCGGCTGGTTTTGGTATCTGCCACTACACCGACCCCCGCAGGTGAAGGTAAAACCACTACAACGATTGGTCTAGGGCAGGCATTTACTCAATTAGGCGAATCCGTTTGCCTGGCACTACGAGAGCCATCTTTGGGACCATGTTTGGGAATGAAAGGCGGAGCGACAGGAGGAGGGTATTCGCAGGCAATCCCGGTTGATCGTATTAACCTACATTTTACAGGTGATTTTCATGCTATTACCTCGGCGAATAACCTTATTTCTGCGACGATTGATAATCATGTGTTTCATGGTAATTCGCTGAGTATTGATCCACGGCAGATTGTTTGGCGACGAGTCATGGATATGAATGATCGAAGTTTGCGAAAAATAGTGTTAGGTCTAGGCGGTAAAATGCAAGGGATTCCGAGAGAGGGAGGCTTTGATATAACGGCCGCGTCCGAAATAATGGCTATTTTATGTCTTGCTGAAAATTTTGAAGACCTAGAAAACCGCCTTGATAATACCTTGATTGGTTATAGTTACAAAGATCAGCCGATTTTTTTAAAATCACTGAAAATAACAGGTGCTCTTTTAGCACTACTTAGAGATGCGCTTCATCCAAACCTTGTTCAAACTTTAGAAGGTACGCCGGTGTTTATTCATGGTGGACCTTTCGCAAATATTGCTCATGGATGCAATAGCGTTTTAGCTACGCGTATGGCAATGCACCATTCGGATTGGGCAATTACCGAAGCAGGATTTGGTTTTGATCTAGGCGCTGAAAAATTCTTTGATATCAAATGTAGAATTGCTGAACTAGATCCCGCCGCAGTGGTTTTAGTTACAACCGTAAGAGCTTTGAAAATGCATGGTGGAATGGATAAAAATTCATCGACAGAAAATGGCATTGAGTTTGTAAAAGCTGGGCTTGATAATTTAGATAAACATATTGAGAACGTACAACAATTTAATAAAGCCCCTGTTGTAGCACTCAACCGTTTCGCAGATGATAGCGATGAAGAAATAAAAGTAATTCGAGATCATGTTGAATCTAAAGGGATCTTATTTGCAGAAAGCAATCATTTTTCAGAGGGTGGCAAAGGTGCAATAGAATTGGCGGAAAAAGTCAAACAGGCAGCGCAGCAAAGCACTCCGTTTAAACCGCTTTATGATTTGTCTGATAGTTTAGTCGATAAAGTGAACAAAGTTTGTACCGCTATGTATGGAGCTAAAGATGTTGCCTATAGCAAAGAAGCCGAAAGAGATTTACAACACGTAAAAAAACTTGATATTGAACATCTGCCAATTTGCATAGCAAAAGCCCCCAGTTCTCTTTCTGATGATCCGAAATTACACGGGCGGCCTAGAGACTTTCAAGTGACGGTCAAAAACATTCAAGTGAATGCTGGTGCGGGTTTCCTGGTGATTTTGACCGGTAATATCATGCGGATGCCAGGGTTGCCTAAAGAGCCTGCGGCAAAAAGAATTAAACTATTAGATAACGGTGAGATTATTGGAGTGAGTTAACTCTTTGCAGTTACCTTAACATATATAGGTTGATTTCGATTCGGTTCAGTGTGATTCTAATTTTGTGTTAGAATAATAATTGGATGTGTAATCTTTCCCGAAGTTTGTGGATTTATTCATTGAGCTAAAAGGGGGAAGGCTATGAACAAGCAAATAAACAAACTCGCGTTATCCACCAAATCTATTTTCCTGTCTTCTATCCTAATAAGCTTTTTCGGATTTCCTGAGGTTTATTCAGCAGAGCCACAAATTTTCGGTCGTGCTCATTTATCTGTAGGAACTATATCTGAGGGTGATAATGATAAAAATACCTCTAGCTCAATAACGAGTCACGCTTCTCGTTTTGGTGTTAAAGGATCGATTATTTCTGATAGCGATGTAAAAGTTATTTACCGCATAGTTTGGCAAGTTGATATGACCGATAACGCTAATTCTTCGGAAGATCACCTTAAATCAAGAGAGCAGTTTGTTGGACTTGAGTGGCAATGGGGTAAGATTCATATTGGACGAGATGATTCTCCATACAAGCTTGCAGGTAAAACAAATGTAGAATACCTAAGTGATACCTGGGCTGATTACAACAATATTATCGATAAGAATCAGGACACTCGTAACGATGATTCAATTGGTTATTGGGCTAAGATAGGCTCAGGTGAGTTAGGAGTACAATACGCAGCGGGAGATGATGAGCCTGATGCGGAAAATCTGGGTGATTCATGGAGTATTGCATACGATTTTCAAGTGGACTTATTTTCAGTTGCTCTCGCTTACCAAAACATTGAAAACACATTTCATAATGCTGAAACAGGCAGTAAAATTGTGCTGGGTTACCAGTTGGGGAGAACTCAACTAGGTTATATCTATGAAAAAGTTAATGACGATAATATTGAAAACAATAATATTCGAGACCAGAATAATTCTCTGATCAGTGTTAAACACAGTTTTGATGACAAGAATGCGCTTAAACTCACTTATGGGGTAAAAGATCAAACCCTAGTGAAAGACGCTAGAATGATTGCGTTGGCATACGATCACAAAATGGGAAAACAAATAAGTACTTATCTTCTTTTGGCGAAAGGTTTTGACAATGGTCTTCGCAGTGCTAGCGGTATAGCAGGTGACGGGAGCGTTTTAGTTGTGGGTGTCATAGCTGATTTTTAATGATGACAACAAAGATAACAACTGCAATTTCTATTGTTAATTTAAGTTTTACTTCATGTTTATAAGTTTAGTTGTCGACTGTTTCATATAGTCAGAACAGCCTTAAAACCATGCAAACTATAAGGATAAGAGCTCATTAATTCGCTTTAGAATCGTTATCTAATAGTGTTATATTTAACCAGCAGTTAATAATGCAAAATAAATTCAGAATATCATATCTAAATGACAGTAAAAATCAGTTTGGAGGCAGTAGATAATAACAGGATAAATTAATTGCGTATCGATACAAATGTAGAGAAATAAGTAAATGATTAAGTAGGGTATTTAACTATTGGACTTTATCAAAAATATGGAGATTTGGAATGATATTTATGACTAAATACTGTGTTAAGTTTAGCAGTTTAATCGCAAAAGTATGTATCGGTATTCTCGTTTTGATTTTAACTGCTTGCGATTCTACAAATGACATCCCGATTCAACAGGTTGAAGATTCGAATCAAGCATTAGAACAACTGCAAGATTCGAATCCAGTCCAACGAGAAACCGTTTATTATTTTGGTTTTGATCTTCGCTCAAGTCCGCAAGAAGACGCGGCACAATATTTACCATTCTTGAGCTACCTTGAGCGAACCACAGGTTACCAATTTAAGCTACATTTTACTCCAAAAAATAGCTCAACAGCGGATGAGTTAGGGCGAAATATAACTCAATTTGCTTCAATGGGGGCTACCAGTTATCTGGATGCAAAATCCCGTTATGATGTGACATCTTTGGTAAGAGGAATCAATCATGAAGGAAAGGCTGAGTATCAATCGGTATTAGTGATTAGAAACGACAGCCCTATTCATAAAGTCGAAGATATAAAAGGAAAATCGTTTGCTTTCGGTAGTCGTAGTTCCACCCAAGGACATTTGATCCCGCGCATTATCCTTACGCAACAAGGGCTAACACTTAAAGATTTAGCTCGTCACGACTACACGGGCTCCCACCAAAATTGTGCTGAGTCTGTGGTTTCAGGAAAGCACGATGTGTGTGGCATGCAAGATCAGCTCGCCGATAAGTTAGTGCGCCAGGGGCAATTAAAAATTCTTTTTCGTTCTTCTTTTTATCCTTCGAGTGGTATTGTGAGTAATAACAAAGTTCCTGTTGAAGTGACGGAAAAAGTTAAACAAGCTTTAGTTGATTTTGATCCGCAAGGTAAACACAGCGAAAACTTATACCATTGGGAACAAACCGAGATGCCGAAAGGTTTTGTCGCCGCACAGGAAAGTGATTATTCCGATTTGCGTTCGTGGTCTGTTCGCTTAGGGTTTGTAAATGAGAATGGGCAACAAACAGAAGGTAATCTAAAAAAAAACAGTCAGCAAAAAGATAACTAATAAGGAGAACAAAAATGAAAATATCGCATCGCATATTTTTATTGATTATCCTGACTACCTTACTCAGCACGGTAACTAATTTTTTACTTACCCGCTATCAAAAAGAAACACTGCACGCCGATTCAGAGCAGCTACTGGCACAAACACTGGTTCGTGCATTGCGTGCTGCAGTTGTTCAAGACGTTATTGATGGCAACAAATTGCGAGTAGCTAATTTGCTCGCGAGTATAAAAGAGCAAGATAACCCGATCGAGTTTCTCTACGTTACCGGAGATCAACATGAAGTTTTTGCGCATTCATACCAACAAGGTTTTCCTCGTTTTCTGATCCATAAAAAACATTCTGGTCAAGACGAGCCTGGTATCCGTTTAACTCATAAATACCAGACTAAACAAGGTTTAATATTTGAATACAGTGAAGTACTGATCCAAGGTTTAGATGCTACTTTGCACATTGGTATCAACCAAGCTCATATTAACGATGTATTTATTAAAAATAATCAAATAATATTAGGGATCGGTATAGCGATTGTCGTATTCACTTTATTGATTGCTTTCGTATGGAGCAAACGAATCACTTTGCCGTTGAGTGAACTTGCTAAGCAAATCCAGAGATTTGGTGCAGGGGAGGCTGTGATTTTACCACAGCTTGATAAAGCTGATTCAGAAATTCGCCAGTTAGCAAACTCTTTTCAAACAGCCGTATCGGAACGCCAACAAGCAGTTTCTAAATTACAGGATCGCGAACAAAACCTTGCGGTCACATTAAACAGTATCGGTGATGCGGTGATCACCACTGATGCGAAGGGCATGATTGCAAGAATGAATCCGGTTGCGGAAAAACTAACGGGTTGGTCATTGGAAGATGCGAAGGGACTACCAATGCAGAATATTTTTTCGATCGTTGACTCATCTACTCGTAAACCTATTCTAAATCCAGTGGAAAAAGTACTGGCAACTGGAGAAACCGTCTATTTGAGTAATCATACAACCTTATTATCAAAAGGCGGTGTTGAATATAATATTGCCGATTCAGCTGCTCCAATCCGCAATGGAGATGATCATATACTTGGTATGGTACTGGTGTTTAATGATGTTTCGGACCAATATGAACTCAGAGAAAAAATAAAATCTAATCAACGTTTGATTCAAGGTCTGATGGACGATCTCAAATCGATGGTTGGCATTATGCAGCCAGATGGAAAAATTAGTTTTATTAATAATATGCCGTTGGAACTGGCGGGCGTCTCACGTGATGAAATCATAGAACTTAACTTATCTGATTGCCCCTGGTTTATTACCAATAAGGAAACGAACCAGCAGCTCAAAGCACTTTGTAAAAAAGTGGCGCAGGGCGAAACAGTGAACCAAGATATTCAATTTCAGACCAAAAATCATAATATATGGATGGAGTTGGGGATCTATCCGGTATTGGATGACGATGGAAATGTTATTCAAATGGTATTTGAAGGGGTCGATATTTCTCAGCGTAAAGAAACCGAAGCGTTACAAAAAAATCACCGACTTGAGCTTGAACAACAGGTTTACGAACGCACTACCCAGCTTGAACAAAAAGCGATAGAGTTACAGCGAGCTAATCAACTAAAATCTGAATTTCTCGCTAATATGTCGCATGAACTGCGCACTCCTATGAATTCCATTATTGGTTTTACCGGGCGTGTGATTAAAAAAGCGAGCGATGATCTGGATGCGCGTCAACTCAAAAACCTACACACGGTTGAACGCAATGCGCACCATTTGTTGGGGCTGATTAATGGGTTATTAGATCTGTCTAAAATCGAAGCTGGAAAAATGGAAGCGCACGCCGAAATATTTGATTTTGCGCCTTTAGCACGAGAAGTCTTTAGTTTAACCCAATCAATGTTGAACGGTAAACCAATTGAACTCAAAGTAGATTTAGCTGATGGTGATATTAAACTCAATACGGATAATATCAAACTCAAACAAGTGCTAATCAATTTAGTAAGCAACGCTATTAAATTTACTGAAGAGGGTAGCATAACCATTGCAGTTAAGTTATTAAATGGAAATGCCGAGCCACGAATTGCTATTCGTGTTATTGACACTGGTGTTGGCATGGATGAGGAAGCATTGCAGTATATTTTTGATGCTTTCCGCCAAGTGGATGCCGCATTGACTCGCAAGGTGGGGGGGACAGGTTTAGGTTTAGCAATCGTTCGTAGCTTTACTCAACTGCTGAGAGGAAAAGTGGATGTTAAGAGTGAACTGGGTAAAGGCACCAGTTTTGAAATTGTACTACCAGTTAATCTTAATAGGGCTGATAACGCTACTGCAAGAGTACCAGAAAAAGTCGTTAACATAAGGGATAAGTCAGGCGCTGAGGAATTGACTGTGTTATGTATTGATGACGAGCCAGATACGTTAGAACTGCTGCGAGGTTTTCTCAACGATGAAGGATATCAAGTCATAACCGCATCGAGCGGAGAGCAAGGTCTAATGCTCGCAAAACAATTCCGTCCTTTCGCCATTACGCTGGATATTTTAATGCCTCATAAAGATGGTTGGAGCATCATCTGCGAACTTAAGGCTGATAAAGAAACTCGGCACATTCCCGTTATTATCATTTCATTTTTAGATAATCAATCACTCGGTTACCAGTTAGGCGCATTTGATTACATGCAAAAACCTATTGAATCGCAACGATTAGCAGAGAGTATTCAGCGTTTATCACATGATAAACTGAAGCATGCTCTGGTGATCGATGATGATCCAGAAGCGCGTGATTTGATCTGCCAGGTTTTACAGGATGCCGACATCCATTGCCAAGTAGCGGCAGACGGTAATCAAGGAATTTTGCATTTAGAAAGTACTGCAATGCAACTACCTGAACTCATTTTGCTTGATTTAATGATGCCCGGCATGGATGGTTTTGAAATGCTAACGGAATTACAAAAAGTTCCAGAGTGGGCTGCGATACCGGTCATTATTGTAACGGCTAAAACGCTTGAAGAACATGAGCTTCAATTTTTACGGCCCAAAGTGGCGAGTATTTTGCTTAAGGAAGGTTTAACTTCAGAAAAAGTACTGGAGCAACTGGGAGTAGCCATTAAAAGTTATAAAGAAAAGAGGCTAAAAAGGAAAGCGTAGTGAGCAAAAATATCTTAGTGATAGAAGATAATCCTGACAATATGGATCTAGTTGATGAAATTCTCAAAGATGCAGGTTTTAAGGTTTTTCAAGCGACACGCGCTGAAGATGGTATAGAACGTCTGCACCAGGGCGGTATTGATTTGGTATTGATGGATGTGTCCTTACCAGAAATGGATGGACTTGAAGCGACCCGATATATTAGAGCTGATAAAAAGCTTAAATCAATGCCAATTATTGGGCTAAGTGCACACGCAATGAAATCTGATAAAGATGCTGCGATGCTGGCAGGCTGTGATGATTATAGAACTAAACCAATAGATGAAAATGTACTACTACAAGCGATCAATCGATTACTGTCATGAAAGAGGCTTTGACAATACGAGTTCCAATGAAAATTTTACTGGTTGATGATAATAAAGACAACGTTGAATTGCTGCGGCAAATTTTAATGGATGAATACACTCTTTTCTTCGCTTATAGCGGTGATGAATGTATTGCAAAAGCGATTGCGGAACAACCTGAGCTAATTTTACTGGATGTTCATATGCCAAAAATGGACGGTTATGAAACGATGAAAAAACTACAGCAAGACGAAGTAACTTGCAATATCCCCGTTATTTTTGCGTCAGCTTATTATACTGATCCGGTAATGATAGTCAGAGGTTTAGAGCAAGGCGCATTCGATTATTTAACCAAGCCGATCGACGAAAGTATTTTACTAGCAAAAGTACGGACTATATATAAAATAAAGATGGCTGACGATAAAATTCGCCAACAAAAAGACGAATTACAGTTGGTAAACGACAAATTACAATCTGCTGATAAGTTAAAGTCAATTTTTCTGGCTAGTATGAGCCATGAATTAAGAACGCCGCTTAACTCCATTATCGGTTTTACCGGCTTAATGCTAATGGAAGTAGCTGGAACTATTAATGAAAAACAAAAAGAACAACTTAACCGGGTGAAACGAAATTCCCAGCACTTACTGGAATTAATTAATGACGTACTTGATATTTCTAAAATCGAAGCAGACAAAGTAGAGTTATCGATTAGCGCTTTTGATCTCATCAGACTAGTCAATGAGATTGTTCAAAATATCGCGCCAGAAATCCAGGCAAAAGGACTTTCGCTCAAAGTGAATCAACCTGAAAAAGCGATTACCGTCGAAAATGATCCCATGCGTATTCGACAAATATTAATGAATTTTATGAGTAACGCTCTCAAATTTACTAAGCAAGGTTCTATCAGCGTTGAGTTAGGTCTTAACGACGATTCTACGCAAGCAGTTATTACGATTAAAGATACCGGCATTGGCATTAAAGCAGAACATATGAGAAATTTATTTGAACCCTTTCAACAAATCAGCGGGGACTTTACCAACAGCTATAAAGGAACAGGTTTAGGGCTGTATTTATGTAAAAAATTATCTACTTTGATACAGGCTGATATTCAAGTAAGCAGTGAGTTAGATTCGGGGAGTCAATTTACACTTATCTTACCAAAAAAAATAAATATGGGGATTATAGAATAATGAAAAAAATACTTGTAGTTGAAGACAACGAAGACAATGCTTTTTTATTTCACTCATTGTTGTCTCTACGAAACAACGAAATCATTGAAGCTACTACAGGTTTAGAGGGCGTCGAATTAGCAATATCTAAAATGCCCGATTTGATTTTAATGGATATTCAACTTCCAGATGTTAACGGGCTTGAAGCCACTAGGCAAATACGCGAGGCACTTGGTGATAAAATTCCAATTCTTGCGGTTACCTCTTATGCCATGACTGGTGATCGAGAAGAATGCATTGCCGCTGGTTGTAATAGTTATATTGAAAAACCGATTAACCCTGAAACCTTTTTGCAGAAAGTTGAAGAATTTTTGTAAATATTGATAGAGAAGTATTATGGCAATTAACAAAACCATTCTTGTGGTTGATGATCATGAAGATGATCGGGTTCTGTTAAAACAACTGCTCGAGCCTCAAGGCTATCAAGTATTACTGGCTGAAAACGGCGAGCACGCACAAAAAGCAATTCTTAGTAAAGAGGTTGACTTGGTACTGAGCGACCTGCTTATGCCAGTGGTGGATGGCATTCAATTGTGTAAGTTTATAAAATCCTCGGACAATTTAAAGCACATTCCTGTTGTTTTGTACTCCTCTATCTATTCAGAGCAAGAAGATTCCAATCAAGCACTAGCAGCAGGTGCTGAACATTATATGATTAAGCCTATAGACTCAAAAAAATTATTGAATCTTTTGTCTGAGGTGATTGCATCTACGAATAAAACTAAATCCAATATAAGTACATCCACGACTCCGCTTATTGAAAACAAAGAACAACAACTTAGACTATATAGCACTCAGCTAGTTTATCGACTAGAGAAAGAGGTGGACAAATTAAAGCAGGAAATAACTAAACGAAAAAGATTAGAAGTCGAATTAGTTAACGCGAAACAGTATGCAGAAATAACGCTTAACTCCATAGGTGATGCTGTAATCACTACAGACAAAACCGGATTGGTTACCAGCATGAATCCTAATGCTGAAAAACTAACCGGTTGGAGTATGCAAGAGGCGTTGGGACAATCACTGAAAATAGTTTTTCCCATCGTTGACGCATCGACCAGACAGGCGATTGAAAATCCGATTGAAAAAATAATGGCTAATGGTGAAACTGTCAGCCTAAGTAATCACACCACATTGATCGCAAAAAACGGTCGCGAATATCAGATCGCAGATTCAGCAGCGCCAATACGCAATGGAGGCAACATTGTTCTTGGTATGGTATTAGTGTTTAGCGACGTGACCGAGCAATACGAGTTACGCGAACAGGCAAAACTAACACAAAAAACATTACAGGAGAAAGAAATAGAACAAAGAGAAATTATCGACTGTATGGTAAATGCCGTAATCAGTATCGATGAAAACGGTGCTATATTAAGTTTTAATAAAGCCGCAGAACATTTATTTGGTTATAACTTTAATGAGGTAACAGGGTTAAATATTAAATGCTTAATGCCGGAACCATATAGTTCTAAGCACGATGGATATATAAAAAATTACTTACAAACAGGAGAAGCCAGGCTCATTGGTTTGGGTAAAGATGTGAAAGGAAAGCGAAAAGATCAAAGCGTTTTTCCTATGCGCTTAGCAGTCGCAGAATTACCAAAGCAAACTAATGGTAAGCGCCGTTTTATAGGTACTTGTTCCGATTTAACTCAAGTGCAAATGCAGGAAGAACAGCTACGCCGGACGAAGAAAATGAGTGCTTTAGGTCGATTGACCGGGGGAATTGCACATGACTTCAACAATATGCTCGGAGTCATCATGGGGTACTCTGAGATATTAAAAACTAAATTAATCGATCGACCAAAACTTGTTGATTATGTAGAACAAATTCTGCATGCAGGAGCACGCGGAGCAAAATTAACTAAAAAGCTATTGTCATTTTCTCAAATAAGACCGTCAGAAGCGATTGAAGTGAACCTCAACAACATACTCACTGGGCAGCAGGATCTATTACAAAAAACTCTGACAATTCGAATCAAATTATTGTTTAAACTAGCCGATAATCTATGGTCTATCTGGCTGGATGATAGTGATCTTGAAGACGCCATATTTAACATTTGCATCAATGCAATGCACTCAATGACTGATAACAGATTCGCTGAGTTAACTATTCAAACTAGCAACCAAACTCTTAGCAAAATTGATGCAAAAATGCTCGGGCTGGAGGAACTCGAATATGTTCAGCTCCGCATCACGGATAATGGGACTGGAATGGACGAAGTAACCAAAGAAAAAATCTTTGATCCTTTTTTTTCAACTAAGGGAAAAGACGGTAGCGGATTAGGATTATCACAAGTCTTTGGTTTTGTGAAACGTTCTGGCGGAACGATAAAAGTTTATTCAGAATTAAATCATGGTAGCGAGTTTGTAGTTTATTTTCCTCGATACCGAGGAGACCCCATGGAAAAAGGTGCTGACATTGGCAATGTTGATACTGTGATGAGTGGCGATGAGTCAATACTCGTCGTAGATGACGAAGAGGCGCTACGGATTCTGGCTTCAGAACTACTGAGCGAGCAGGGTTATAAGGTCTTTAGTGCGGAAGGCGGGGAGCGAGCATTAAGAATACTTGAGAATGAACATGTCGATCTGATATTTTCTGATGTCGTTATGCCAGATATGGATGGATATCAATTGGCAGAGATTGTACAGAGCAAATACCCTCACATAAAAATTCAGCTAGCTAGCGGTTTTACCGATAATCGCCACGAAAATCATCTCGATAAAAATTTACAAAAAAACACACTACCTAAACCTTATACGTCAAATTTACTACTAAAAAGCATTCGCGCTTTGTTAGAAAAAAAATAAAACCAGAGTCATTGTTTAAAATAAGTTAAACAAAATAAGTCATTTAAACCATTGTATAATTTGCCAGATATTGTGGTTGAGAAAATGAAAAAATTAGAACATAATTGTAGGTGTTAGGTGAGAATCTATGGGTTGATTTACGATGAAAAGTTACTTTGGAGTTGATGTTTTAAGAAACGAATTAATTGATGAGGCACAGATCAAAAAACTTCCTTTTTATGATTTCTGGTTAGAAAGTGCTAGTGGAAGTGCGATGTTATTAGAGAATAACAAAAATTATATTTATTTATCGGATTGGGAATATTTTTGTAAACTATTTATTCAAACGGGTAAACATCGTTATCAAAATTAAGCTTTGCTATCATTCTGATTTTAGGGCTTTAGTTGTTTGAGTGACTCCGACCAGGTATTGTTTACCTAGATCGGAGAGTACTGAACGATTTTTATACCGAGAAACCGTTATAAATTGCTTCTAGTTTATTTCCAAAAGGATCAATGACAAACGCAGTATAAACTTCAGGCTTGGAATATTCTGATCTTATCCCAAGTAATCCATTACACACTCCGTCGCGTGATATAGAAGCTTTATGAAAACCATCAACATAATTTTTTTCTTTTGCAGCGAAACAAACATGAGTCCCGTTACCCACTGTAAAATTATTCCCATCAGCAGGTAACATTAATAAAAACTGTACATTTTGTACCATATGCTGCGAAAGAGTCGTTAGCAACCATGCATCCTATGCCAAGCTCTTTCAAAACGGGGTCATAGAATTTTTTTGCTGTTTCAATGTCGGGAACGCCAAGACTAACGTGATCGATTATGTTCATATTTTTATCCTATTAATAAGTTATTGTGTTTAAGACTTTCAAATATTGAAGTGTTGTTTAACGATAATATTGATACTTAAGATTAAAAAATAAAAAGTAAATTAAGGTTGTATGTTACATGTCGAGTAGAAAATTTAAAGCCTTACAAAATCAAATTCGTGATTGCAAAATATGTTTGCACGATCTTCCGGTCGAACCGAATCCAGTTGTTCAGATTAATCCCAACGCAACGATATTAATTGCTGGACAAGCCCCGGGAAGAAAAGTTCATGAGACGGGAATTCCTTTTAATGATGCTAGTGGGAATAGGCTAAGAGAGTGGATGGGCGTCGATAAAACTATTTTTTACGATCCAAATATTGTTGCGATTTTACCCATGGGATTTTGCTTTCCCGGAACAGGTAAATCGGGAGATCTACCCCCACGTAAAGAATGTGCGGAAAAATGGCGAAATAAAGTTCTAAGCCAACTTCCAAATATTAAATTAACTTTGTTGATTGGGCAGTACGCAATGAAGTGGCATTTAGGGAAAGCCATGCAGAAGACTTTAACTTCCACCGTAGAAAATTGGAAAGATTATCTAGGCAACCAGTTTCCTCTGCCACACCCCAGCCCGAGAAATTATGGTTGGTTAAAAAAAAATTCCTGGTTTGAGGAATCGGTAATCCCCGATCTAAAAGTGCGGATTAAGGCAGTGTTAGAGAACTAAGGTGAGTGACCATTTAGTCTTGATATTTGCTGATCAATTGAAAAATCCAGTCTATTATAGGTGGTTTAATCATCTAAAATAGACCAGTGACAAGCAGTCTACATTAGGTACGCCCTGAATAGACCTGAATAAAATATCAGACAACTCTCTAAAAAATCTGCCTTTTGCAAAACAAGAGACAAAATATCAACCAATTTAAACTGAGTAATTCTTTATTCAACAAACGCAGGTAGGACGATATTTGCAACCTGAGACATTAATTTTTCGTCCCCGTCATGACCGGTGAACACAACAGTTAAATCAAGCTCTGCAACCACAATTACGCGTTGATCGCCACCGCCCCAGGCAAAGGTTACATTATAGCTTTTGTCACCGACGGTAATTGGCGTTTGATACCAAAAGTAGCCAGCGCGATAGTTTTCGGGCATCCAATCTTGAGTAGGCTTAACAATACCACTGGTGGCCTTGGTCAGATAGTCTGCAGAAATAAGCTGTTCGCCGTTCCATTTCCCTTTATTGAGAACCACGCTGCCCAGCTTGAGCATATCGCGAGATGTTATGCTCACTTTCCAACCCGCTTGTGGCAGGCCGCTAACGTGTGTGTCCCAGCTGTAATTTTTGATGCCCAATTTATCGAGAATTTCATTTTTGATGAAATCTTTGGCGGTGCCTGGCACGACGGCGTCAATGACTGTCATCACCAACATGGGATTGTAGTTGCCATATTTATAGGTCTGAGACTCTTCGGTAATAGGCGCCGTGTGCTCAAGCAAGGTCTGAACCAGGCCCTGACCTTTAAGCGGTTTAGGATTTTTCTCGAGCTCTTTCCATTTGTCACTATCGACGTTAAGACCGCCATGCATGGTGAGTGCTTTATGCAGGGTGATTTTTTCTGCGCCTTCCACAAATTTTGTCCTGTCCAGGTCTTTCAAGAAACTAATCAGCGGCTTGTCCAGGTCGGCCATTGTCAGATAGCCCATCTGAATAGCCCGACCCAGTGCCAAGCTGGTGTAGCCTTTAACAGCGGATGCTTGGGGGTGAGCCAGATTGATGCGACCGCGCTTATAGTATGATTCAAAGAGAAGTTTTCCCTTGTGGGAAATCAGCAGGCTGTCGTATCGACCGTGCTTACCCTCTGCGATCTCCTTGGCCAGCTTGATTATCATGGCTTTGCTGCCACTATCCACCCCCAATTCACCTACAGGAATACTATCTTTTCTGTCGGCAGGCGTAGTGTCGATAAAGGCTTTTTCGAGAATAGTAATATCTCTGAATGAGAGCCCGGTCTCGGCGGCAGTTGCCTCTGGTGCAAGGTTCTTGCTTTTTGCGGCGCTTTCTTTCGCAACACTACAAAAGCTAATTAGTAGCATTACAGTGAGCAAACTTTTGATTTTAAAGTTGATGGTCATAGGTATCCTCTAAGTTCTAAACAACATGATGCGATTTAACACGGTACTCATTTATAGTTGAGCTTAAACCCATCGAAATTAAAATACCTGAAGTTCTAATGAATTTTAGCTGACTTCTTGCTGACGCTTAATATGCTTAATTGATCAAGCGGTAACATAAGTAGGTTTGATCGGAGTGATATTTATCAGATTTGGTATTTCTACTCTGTGTAATACTTAGTAAAGAGAGTACAACCTGTCTAAAAGAGTCATTGAGAATATATAAGCCCTAATTAGACATGAGCAAACAAAAATCAGCTAGAAGTCAGCAAAAAGTCATGTATTTTCCTTATGATTCACTTAATTTTCTAAAAGCTTGATTTACTGATACTTAGGCTTCTGTTTATCCACATAAGGGCAAAATTATGAACATCCGATTAACATTTAAAAATTTAATCATTGCAACGAGCATTATCGCAATGGTCGTTGTTGTTTTTCTCGTTTATGCATTGGCTGGATTGAATGCACGTCCAGTGGTTTTCGCCGACCCGCCAACGTTTGTCGAACGGTACGCAACTGAAATGGACCATTCAGATCCGTTGTCCCAACCGACGGAACTTGAAATAGGCGGTGGACAGGTTGCCACATCTAAATTTGCGAAACTGACGACAGATTTATCTGACGAAGAAGCCTTAGTGTTCAACGTGATTCTGGATGGTGAATCGTCCGACCTGCTTGTGCGATTGTTTGCGCATCCTGAAAAAGTGCAGCGGGTGAAAGTGGCGATGGCTTTTGCCGCTGTGAACGCGAAGTTTTCCCATAATGAAGAGACTGGTTTCGAAGAAAAAAGACGTCAGTTTTGGCTAGACGTCGAGGAACACATTCCCGATATTCAAAACGCGTTTTTTGAAGCATTAATTACATCCGCTGAAGAAGGAACAAACAACAAAATTCCCTACACACTGGCTTGGTGGATGCCGGGGCAGGAACATAAAACGGTCAAGCTGCTCGCATGGGCAGCGAAACACCATCCCGACCCGTGGGTGCGAAGATTCTCTGTCTTCTTTGTGGTTGAACATGGGCAGCACGAGGAACTTGCCGATTCGCTCCTTCTGAACCGAATCCACGACCCAGATTACGTGGTACGCAAAGAAGTTCTGGCTCAGCGGTTTAGAAGATTCACAGGAGGAAAGTGACGGAGGGAATAAAATTTAGTCAACTAACGCTGTCTTTTCTACGACTGGGGTAGACATGAAAGTTCTACCCTATCCTTTACCGGAGAGGGGAACTAATACACATTAGATAATAGGCTCTCAATCATCTATTCTCGCAAAAAAAGTTCTGCAACTTCTTTTCTTGAGGTTATCCGTAACGTAGCTAAAATTTGCGTCTCGTCAATATCCGTTAAATTATCGATAGTGCGCGGCATTTCTCCAATGATTTTAAATTCACTTTCATTAAGCGAATATGACCACAACTCAAAGTTTTCATTTAGACCATACATAACGTTATTTTTTAACAAAAATTGCATTCTACTTCCCTGGTCTTGCAGTGCTTCAATTAATTGATCTTCGATTGCTCCTGGCTGCCAAAACCTGTCCATATGATCGGTATAAATTATTCGATCGTCTTCACTTTTAAGAGCCCAGTTAACCCGTTTGTCATTGATAATACGGATTTTAGAACTGGCTAAATCGATCTCTGCAAATTTTATAACGCCGTTTACGATTACATTCGCTAAGGCGGTTTGGTTTTTACTATCCCACTGGAATAAGGTTTCAACTGGGCGATCCAGTTTAAAGGCTTTTTCACTACCATCTAATAGAACTTGTTTAAGTTCCCTATAAGCGTTGACCAAAATACTCTTTCCATCTTCCGCCCAGTCCATTCCGTTGATATATGTGTCCATCGGAAAATTGGTAAGTTGTCGTGTTTCTTGCCCATCGGCAATCCAGATTTGATCATCGCCAGATCGTTCAGATTTAAAGGCTAGTAATTTTCCGTTTGGTTGAAATATCGCAGTGTCTTCAGCGAGAGTTGAGCGTTCTAGTATGGTTTGACTATTGTTTTGTCCTTTTTGCACGCTTTGGATTTGTGCCAACTCTGCTAAAGGCAAGGTGACAATATCACTGTCGTAGTGTCCTTTGATCACCAACATCTGTTTGCCGTTAGGGTGAAATACAGGTGTTCCCATTGGTTCATCAATGGGTAAGCTAATATTGGTAATTTGGCCATCGGTGGCAAGGGTAAATAGCTGTCTGCCAGTACTAAAAATAAGTTGGTTGTCTAAAGACGAAAAATTAGGGTAGATGAATCTAAAGTTGGGGATTTCATTCGGAAATTTTATTTGATGACTGGATATTACCTGACCATCTGGCTTGAGTGTTTCTATATAATATTTTCCATCATCATGAACGCTGGTCAACGCAATTAAATCCTCTGCAACGGAATAGTCGAAGTAGATAATATTGCCACCACTAACTGAATAGATATCCTTACTTTTATTTTCACTCATCGAGTAACTGATTAACTGCCAACGGTCGGTATGTTTCTGTAACAAAGCAATGTCGTTATTATTTAACCATTGAGGATATTTTATCTCCGAATTTTTACATTCCAGTAGCATCTGCATCGGCTGAGGTGACTCGAGTGCCTTGTGAAAGTCCAAGCTCACAAGCTGATAACATTTTTTCTGATTTACAGGCTCGCTACAATCAACCGTTTTAATAAATACCAGTCGTTTACCATCCTTAGAAAAACTATGGCGACCATAGGCATCGAAATTTTGTGTTAATTGGATTTCTTTTTGCGTCTTGGTATTTTTTGCCCAGATATTATTAATACAACCTTCGGTTGAATAGCGATGGAAAACCACGTATTGACCATCTGGAGAATAAATACTGGCAAATTCTCCATTATCTGTAGAAGTGACCGCTCGTAATTCGCCAAAAGAGAGCATCGGTGTTTGACGACGGTCGAAAGTGCTATAGCCGATAATTCCGAAAACAACGATTGCGATGAGGAAATATCTTAACCCTAACGAGCGGTTAGGCGGTTTCTTCGATTGAGAAAATTGACTATTTGATGGTATATCAGTCTTATCAGCCGACTCGAGGTCAGAGTCGGCATCGCCATCAAAACTGCTTTTCTGCCATCGAACATCACACTCTAAGCTATAACCTTGTTTAGCATGGGTTTTAATATAGACATCGCCGTTATCACCCAGAGCTTTTCTTAATTGAGCGACATTTTTTTGTAGTGTATTCGGAGATACCGTTGTGTCTTTCCAGACTTTAGCTAACAAAGCGTCTTGGCTAACCACTTTTCCCTGATTTTCAGCGAGGTATGTGAGAACCGCTAACGCTTTTGGGGCAATCGTTTGAGAATTTTTATTCTGAGTGATTTGATTTCTGGACGAGTCGATAAAGAAACCACCTATCCAATACTGTGCTGTCATATAACCCCTAACTAGAATGAAAGCTGCTAGTTAAAAAACGCGTCTACCTAAAAGAGAAGCCACATCTTAGCATAAGCGCCGATTGTAATTAAATTTACCTTTGTAACCAATTGATAATTTAGGGATAGTTACAGACCCAATAATAAGAAGATGATTGAGAACTTCAGATCCAAATAATAAGCCAAATAAATAGTCCAGAAAACTAGATAGATTAAAGATCGACATACCTCCCTTGTTCAATTAATAACCCCTTATTGCAGCGTAAAAATAGTTCTACTAACATTTGAACGGCTCATAAAGAGTAGGTGATTTCCGTTAGAAGATACATCGGCCAACCAATTTTTATCTGCTTGCACAGCTAAGTACTGTGCTGGGGTATTTTTGTCGAAATCAATTTTTAAAAATTTGTTTTCTGATGATCCATCGAGTTCAACGAACAATCCATCATCGTTAACAAAAAGGTGATTAATATCAACATCATCTGATTGCCAGAATATAGACTTCTCGCCGTCATTCGTTAACTTAACGATTCTGGATGTTTGATTTAAATATACATTGTCGTCTAAATCTAATGCTGCGCAATGTGAAGTGCGCTCGGACAATTGAGTGAATGTTAGGCTATCAAGATCAAACTTAGCGGCAACAGGTCCAGGCAAGTTAACTAGCAGTGCATTGTCATGATGATACCAACCCCTCAGGTACATTGAAGATAAGCCATGTTTAAAGCTTCTTTCTACAACATCATTCTCCACATTAACAATATAGACTGTATCTTCCATAGTTAATGCAATATGTTGACCGTCTGCTGACCAAGCCATTCCAAAAAACTCTTTATTCTCACTATTTTTAAATAATAATCGTTCGCTCCCATCCTTATAAATAAAAACTTGCTGGCTTCCTGAACGTAAGCTAACAAATGCAAATTTACTCGAATCGGGTGAAAACAACGGCTGCATATCGATTGAGTTAGAATCGATCACACGTTTATTTATACTGGAATTATTTGCTGAAGACGTAAGAATATCGTAGTCTATGCTGACCAACGTCATACCTATTTTGTTGCCATCTGGACTATAGCTGGCATTGGCTATATTCAGATGGTTTGTAAAGTTGAGCTCTATTATTTCTCCTGATAAATCGATCAATTTCAGTTTTTCTCTATTACTAACCAATAGACTGGTATCGGTCGGGTGCCAGTTGAGTCCATGGACGTTTCCATTAATCAACGCTAATGATTTAAGTTGCGCAGTTTCTAAATCAAATAATGTGATTGGATAGTGATTAGGTTTTCCTGCACTTATAAATGCCAAGACTTTATTGTCATTTGATAGTGCTATATCAAAAATATCGATGGCGTGTTCGTTCTTCAACAATATCGTTTTAGCTCTCGTTTTATTTGAGTAACGGAGTAAACGGGAGAGTTGATTTTTGTCTTTAGTAACAAAAATCACTTCTCCATTATTTGTCCATTGTAGCTGACTCATTATGTGTTCATTTTTTAATATTAGTAAAACTTGAGCAGCAACAGGTTCAGATTGGTAGCGATTAAAAGGCAATAGTCCTATTTGATCACCGCTGCTCAATCGTTCTACAAAACTAATGGCTTGTTGATCATTGGTCCAATTTATTGATACAAAGTTGGACGTGTTAGCACTGAGTCGCCTGACTTTGCTACTCTCCAGGTTTTTAATCCAAACATGGTATTGCTCATCCGCAACATAAGCAATGTATGCAAGGTATTGACCGTCTGGTGAATAGCGAGGAAATAGTTCATTTTTACCGCTAGAAACGACAGGAAACAACTCGGAATACTGTTTTTTAATCACAATTTCTGTGTGCATTTTGAATAGCAAGTAAGCCACTAATATAAAGCTCACGATACCTGCAAACAGTAAGATCTTATTGCTGATCTTGTTACTTTTTACTTTGTTATGAGCGTATTTAGGATGTGATGAGTGGTAGCTTAACGGGTGGCTGTTTGATGAACTGCTAATTGGCAGGTATTCAACGGGTAGTTCGAGACTGTATCCTCGCTTTGGATGGGTGAGGATCGCCTTGGGATTTTTGGCATCTTCTCTTAATGCTTTGCGCAGTAGCGCTATACATCGCTGAACAGAGCTTGGGTTGTATATAGCATTTGGCCAGACCGCAGAAAATAAATCTTCCTGACTAATCACTTTCCCTGAGTGTTTTAATAGATATCCTAATGCGTCCATTACCTTGGGTTCAATTGAAATGCTGTCCTCTTCTCGTTGAATCTGACATCGCTCAGTATCAACAACAAAATCACCTAACTTAAACTGACTCAAATATAATCCCCAACATTTCATTATTCCTTTAAAAACAAGGTCTAAGGTTTTCTTAAGAAAAAGATAAGCACCTCAACATTGCCTATTAATGGCAATGTTGTCTAATAGCGCATCAAGCTTCAACACAAGTACAACTGTAACAACTTCAGCTCATAATAACAAAGAGAAATCAAAGAATAAAACAGACTTTCAGCATATAGCTAATTGCTCACAGCTTTTCTATATATCTTCAATCAGGCTGTTTTGTTTTACTAGAAAGTGAGCCAGATAACAGTATTTATTTTGACTATTTAAGGATTGAGGGCATAGTGCTGCATTTAATAATTATATTTTTAGCTGCTTTTCTACTATTTCAAGTGCAGCCCCTAGTTGCCAAATTTATATTACCTCTTTTTGGTGGTGGGGCAGCTATCTGGACTATCTGCTTATTTTTCTTTCAAGCTTTTTTACTTCTCGGATATATGTACTCACATTTTATTACTAAACTGAATAGCGTGACTAAACAGGTCTCTATTCATGCTATTTTGTTATCGACAAGTTTGTATTTCTTACCGTCCAATTTGACAGAGACCGATTTTTCAAGCGGTGTTGATACAGCAATGAATGAGATTCTTTTATTGTTATTTATGTCAGTTGGTATTCCTTTTTTCATGCTGGCTTCTACAGGACCGATAATTCAACGCTGGTTGACTTATTTAGACCTTGATAGAACACCTTATAAACTATACTCCCTTTCAAATTTTGCATCTCTATTGGCGTTATTAAGTTATCCTTTTCTGGTTGAACCTTTATTAACGACTGAAAAGCAGGCTTATTTTTGGTCCATCGCATACATCAGTTTTGTGGTGTTCTTTTTGCTGTTTTGTGTATTTATGATGAGGCAAAAAAATTTATCATTAACGATTGATAGAAACGTAAAATCACGTTCTTATGGAGATAAAAGAAAACTCATATTATGGTTTTGTTTGTCGGCAGTTGGTGTAATTCTATTAGTATCTACAACTAATACAATGACCCAGAATATACCACCGGTACCTTTCTTGTGGATACTACCGCTTTGCATTTACTTGCTAACCTATATTATCAACTTCCACAGTCCTAAATGGTATGTCAGGTGGTATTGGTTTGCTCTATTCGCCATTGCTTCATTTGCCGCAATTTTACTGTTTTTTATTGGTACTAAGTTCGACATAATAACGCAAACGGTTTTTTATTCATTTATTTTACTAGCTGCCTGCATGATTTGTCATGGTGAGTTAGCACTCTTAAAGCCCGAAATGGAAAAACTGACTCTGTTTTATCTTTGCATTTCAATTGGAGGCTTTCTTGGCAGCGCATTTGTCGTGTTAGTAGCACAGAATATTTTTCCTCAATTTTATGAATATCCGTTAGCAATATTTATGGTTTTCGTGTTGTTTGTATCCAGTATCAAGATCGGATACAACAGAGAAAATCACATTGCCGAACAAGATAATAACAAAAAAGCTATAAATGCGAGTTTCTTAGGTTTTCCGAAAAATGGATTATTAGCATCTTCATCTGTAGTTATGATGATTTTGTTGCCGGTTATGTTTTTCTATCTAAACGCTTTGTTTAATAATAATAATGTAGTTAGCGTTAGAAACTTTTATGGCGTATTGAGTGTGAAAGATGTTGCGGTCAATGGTGAAACTGAACGTAGACTAATTGATGGCATGACATCTCACGGTACACAATCACTAGAATTGGGACAAAAACAAATCCCACGTAGTTATTACCGAGAAAAAACAGGTATCTCAATTGCGTTCAAACATCTAAACGAGAATACCTCCATTGATGCAGGATTTATAGGGCTTGGTGCGGGGGCATTGGCAGCATATGGTAGAAAGGGTGACAACTTTATTTTTTATGAGTTAAATCCTAATGTGGAAAAAATGGCTAACTCATATTTTAATTATTTAGAAAGCTCTCAGGCAAAAGTTGATGTTATATTAGGGGATGGACGAAGATCTTTGGAGCATGAATTAGCAACTTCTGGTAGCAGAGAATTTCAACTCTTGGTCATAGACGCATTTGCTGGGAATTCAATACCTATGCATTTATTAACCAAAGAAGCGTTTAAGTTATATTGGCAACATCTTGTTGACGATGGTATTTTAGCAGTCCATATTTCAAATCGATATCTTAATCTAGAACCGTTAGTTTATGGTTTGGCGAAAAGTTTGAATAAAACAGCCATCATCATCGAAACCGCAGCAGTAAGTAGTGGGCAACATAGTTCAGAATGGGCGTTGTTAAGTGATAGCACAAATAGTTTGAATAGTCGTTTTGATTTAATTGCAAATAAAAAGCCGAACACAGTCGTCAAGAAACTTTTTTGGACTGATAGCTATAGTAATTTATTATCGGTGTTGAAATGGTAAATGACTTTGGATTGACTCCTTGTATAAATTCTCCATAGTTGCATTTCGTCATTGTCTTTTAACAGCGTGACCATTTAATAACAAGTATGAATACCTTCAAAATTAACTTTAACAATTTCAGTCAATAATAACAAAGAGGAATCTATGCGAATAATAATGATTTGTTCAATCTTACTATGCCTTACCTATCAAGTAAGCGCTTCAAATTCTATGGTTTATGCGGAAAAGCAATCATTGCACTCAAAAGCTTTCGATTCACAACGAGATTTTTATGTCCACTTGCCAGAAAGTTATCATTCAAATAAACAAAAAAAATATCCTGTACTTTATGTATTGTATGGTCAATCAGGCACGTTAGGAGCTGTTGCATCTATTGAGGCAATTTCAATGGATATACCGGAACTCATCGTTGTTGGTGTGCTAAGCAAAGGCAAGGAAATGAGACCTGTGATATTAGAAGGCGGTGAAACTAACAACAAAGGTAAATCCTTTAGAAACTTTCTTTTAAGTGAACTACTTCCTCATATTAAACAAACTTATCGAGTTGCAAATTTTAGCATTTTATTGGGGCATTCCAATGCTGGGCGTTTTGTATTGAATAGTTTGCTGGATGATCCCGGTAAATTTAATGCCTACTTCGCGTCTAGCCCATCAATTGAGGATAACTTGATTAATGATAGAGTAAAACAAGAAGAACTGGACTTCGAAGCCAATAACACAAGGTTAATTATTACATTGGCTAATGAAGGTGAGCACATGCAAAAGCCATATAAGGAACTTGTGGCTCTTTTTAGTAAATCAGACAAAAGTAATTCGCTTTTCCATCACAAAGAATATCCAGAGCAAACTCATGGGAGTAGTTACCTTGTGTCTCAACTATATAGTCTTAGGACTCTATTTAAAGGTTGGCGACCGAGTTGGGAAATTAAGACAAAAGGATTAAGTAGTTTACAAAAGCACAATCAGCAATTAGCTGTTCGATTCGGATTTGAAACAGAAATACCGCCAGTACATTTGTTACAAATGAGCTTTGTTTTTAGTCGATGGGAATCAGAAGAGGGTGATAAAAAAGCGGAAGAAGTGGTCGCTTATGGCCTCAAAAATTACCCTAACATTGCAGATAGATTTTTTGGCATGGTCGAGGAGTTGACTAATAACGGCTTTAAACAACCGAGTAAAAATCTTTATCAATTACTTTGCAAGAAGCTCGGTGAGCATAGTAAATGTAAATAAAGCTTTGGATATAATTATAGTACCTCTATTTACAAATTCTCGGAAGCAAAATCGGCCAGTCGTGAGCGCTCTCCCGTTTGCAATTTCATATGTCCGCCGTATGGCCAATTTTTGAAATGATCAACGACGTAGGTGATGCCAGAGCTCGACTCAGTTAAATAAGGTGTATCAATCTGTCCGACATTGCCTAAACAGATCATTTTTGTCCCTGGACCAGCTCTGGTGATCAATGTTTTCATTTGTTTAGGTGTTAGGTTTTGCGCTTCATCGATGATCACAAACTTATTGATAAAGGTTCTACCTCGCATAAAATTAAGCGAGCGAATTTTTAGCCACTTATCTAAAATATCCTGAGTGGCTTGTCGTCCCCAGTCGTCGTTAGATTGAGCAGGGGAGAGTACTTCTAAATTATCAGTGAATGCGCCCATCCAAGGGTTCATTTTTTCTTCTTCTGTACCCGGTAAAAAACCAATATCTTCACCTACTGGAATAGTAACGCGGGTGACTATAATTTCATTGTAGATTTTATTTTCGATGGTTTGTTCTAACGCGGCGGCTAAAGCTAATAAAGTTTTTCCAGTACCAGCTGTTCCTTGTAAAGTGACAAAATCAATTTCAGGATCCATCAGCAAACTAAGAGCAAAACTCTGTTCTCTGTTTCTTGCAGTGATCCCCCATACTGAATTATTTGAAGCAGAATAATCTTTAGCGAGTTCTATAGTTGCTTGTTCATTTTTCACTTCTCGGACGATAGCATTAAATTCAGAACCATCATTGATATGAATAAATTGATTCGGATTCCAGTTGTTGACGAGTGGTCCCTTAATGGTATAAAACGTTCGTCCTTCTTCTTTCCATGATTGCATATCCTTGTCATGTTCTGTCCAAAAATTTTCCGGTAATTCCGCTTGTCCTGTAACGAGATTTTCAAGATCGTCTAATACCTGATCATTAAAATAATCTTCAGCATGAACGCCTAGTATTTTCGCTTTGATGCGCAGATTAATATCTTTTGAGACTAATGTGACTAATAGGTCAGTATGAATTTTCTGTAATCCTAACGCAATGTTAACGATCGTGTTGTCAACTTTACTGGTAGTCAGACCATTTGGTAAGTCGTTGGTTTTAAACTCCGATATTTGAAAAAAAAGATGTCCGTTAGTTCGTTCTTCAGGAGGAAGGTAGGGCGAGTTACCAATAGGAATGCCATTTTTAATTTGATTGTCGTCAGATGTTCTCATCAACGTATCGAAATAACGTGAGACCTGACGAACATTCCTTGCGACTTCAGATAAGCCTTTTTTGCCATTATCTAATTCTTCTAACACGACCATGGGAATATAAATATCATGTTCGGCGAATCTAAAAATTGAAGTGGGATCGTGCATCAGCACGTTAGTATCTAGTACAAAAAGTCGTTTAGGATCATCATTTAGATTTGCTTGTGCTTCTAATTCCGTCATGCATTACCTCAATAGTTTTAAGTGACTAAATCAAATATAAAACGTAACTATATAAAAAGCGTAACTATCCTACCGTAGAACTAGGATAAATCTTTTACTGTTTGTAACACTAAATCAACGTGACCTTTAACTCTTACTTTCCTCCATTCTTTAATCAGTTTGTTTTTTTTGTCGAATAAAAAAGTACTTCTTTCTATTCCCATATATTCTCTGCCATAAAGTTTTTTTAACTTGATGACATCAAATGCTTTACATAATTCTTCATCTGGATCAGAGATTAACTCAAAGGGAAATTGTTGTTTTTCTTTGAATCGTTCGTGAGATTTAATACTTTCTCTTGAAACACCAAAAATAATCGTATCGAGTTTTTCGAAAGTTTTGAAATGGTCGCGAAAATTTTGACCTTCGGTGGTGCAGCCCGGGGTGCTATCTTTAGGATAAAAATAGACGATAATATTTTTGCCTTTAATTTTGCTTAAGTCGACTTGTTGTTCTGAGGTTGCTGCTAATGATATTTTTGGTACTTTGTCACCTAGCTTCATATTAGTTTAATTTCCTTTTGAGTTTGTTAACTAAATTTCTTAATCACTAATAGTTTATACTGCATTTTCGCTATTACTAAATAATTACTTAGTAATAGGTTCCAGTGAAGCATCCAAATTAAGTTTCTTACAAAATATGTCAAATTTCTCACGTAGGCTTGAAATAATCACATTGGTTGATACGCTAATAGTAAGTTTTATTTCACCGATAGGTGTACCTGAATGTTGCGCCTCAAAGGTATTGCAAGTCATTTCACCGATATCGATATCTTGTTCGGCGAAAAATGCAGTCACTTCTTTGGTGATCCCAAGATTATCTAATGCCACAATTTTAACTCGATAAGGCAGCATATTGGGCTTTGCTGTTTGTGGCTCGGTTCTTTGAACCATTGTTGTCATGCCCCATGACTGAGCTTTAGTCGGCAAAATATGCTCTAATTTGGCGATCGCATTCCATTCTCCGGAAGCCATCAGTACCAAACTAAAGGTATTACCCATCGCTTTCATTTTGCTTTGTTGGATATTACATCCACAATACGCGATGAGATCAGTAATTTCATTAGCTATGCCGTGTTGGTTGGGGGCTATGGCTGTGATAACTAAAAGACTTTGGTTTTGCATGCCTTGAGGTGTGATCCCTTTGATAGAAAATTTTTTATTTTAATCTTAAGATGGAAAAATTGTCGCCTTGAACCTGTGAGCTGATTTCATTATACGTTTTTACTCACAAGCGTCCAATAAAATGATAAGAGTTGTTTGTATTATCGTCCATCATATTAATTCTGAGTGACTAGCATATTTCACTAACGTTCAAGTTTATCTAATTTGTTTTTTACCCCATCCCATTTTTTTGCATCGGCAGACGGTTCTTTCATTTCGGTAATATTGTTAGCACTCCACTTTTGCGCTAGTTCTGCATTGAGTTCTATAAATACTTCCTGTCCTTCGGGTAAGTCATCCTCATCAAAAATAGCCTCAGCGGGACATTCTGGCTCGCAAAGGGCACAGTCAATGCATTCATCAGGATCGATGACCAAAAAGTTGGGACCTTCGTAAAAGCAGTCTACAGGACAAACTTCTACACAATCGGTGTATTTACAGAGTATGCAGTTGTCAGTTACGACAAAAGTCATTGTTTTTCTCCCAGATGGTTATTTTGTGAGCTGAAAGAGCAGATCAAGCGCTTTTTTTGGTGTCAATTCATTTGGATCGGTATTCTCCAATATAACTAATCTTGGGTCGAGCATTTTTTTATCAGAATCTTGTTCTTCTAACTCAAAATCCATATTAGTTTGACGATTCAGTTGAGTTCCATTTGAGTTTTGACTCGCCTTTTCAAGTTTCGATTGATAAGCTTTTGCATGATCGGTGACAACTTTGGGTACACCAGCAATGGTGGCCACATGAATTCCGTAGCTTTTGCTGGTTGGTCCTTGATGGACTTGATGATCCAGGATCAATTTATCACCGTGTTGAATTGCGCCAAAATGAAGGTTCTTAGTCTGCGGATTATGTTCGCTCATATCTGTAAGCTCGAAATAATGGGTCGCAAAAAGTGTAAACGGTAAGATGTTTTTACTTAGGTAGTCCAAGGTTGCGTACGCAAGGGCTAAACCATCATAAGTACTGGTTCCGCGTCCGATTTCATCGAGTAAAACCAGGCTGTTCTCGGTCGCATTATTTAAAATATTGGCTGTTTCGCTCATTTCCACCATAAAGGTTGAGCGTCCACCAGCAAGATCATCGGATGCTCCAATTCGAGTAAAAATAGCATCTAAGGTTGAAATTTCAGCGGAGTCCGCAGGTACAAAGCTACCGCAATGAGCCAGCAGGGCGATAATTGCTGTCATTCGCATATAAGTCGATTTACCGCCCATATTGGGACCAGTAATGATGATGCTTTTTTGCTCAGAATTGATTTCGACATTATTAGCGATAAACTGTTCAGTTTGATGTGCCTCAACAACAGGGTGTCGCCCATTTTTTATTAATAACCGTTGATTTTTATTATCTGATTGAGTGACGATTGGTTTGCTGTAATTATTCTGAAGTGCTACATGGGCAAAGCATTGGAAAATATCCAACTCCGATAAGCTATGGGCGGTTTGTTGTAATGACTCGACACTCGGTTGAAGTTGATCGATTAATTGTTGATAGAGCGTTTTTTCCAGAGCGAGGGCTTTCGCTTGCGCGCTTAATACTTTATCTTCGAGCTGTTTTAGCTCCGATGTAATAAATCGTTCGGCATTCTTAAGAGTTTGTCTCCTGGTATAGCGATCAGGCGCTTGTTCTGATTGAGCTTTCGAAATTTCGATAAAAAAACCATGAACTCGATTAAATCCAACTTTTAAGGTGTTGATCCCTGTTTGTTCTCGCTCTCTTATTTCCATTTCTTCTAGCAAAGATTCAGCGTTATTAGATAGGAACCTCAGCTCATCTAGTTCTTGATGATAACCGTCTTTGATGACCTTTCCATCTCTAATCACCACAGGCGGGCTTTCAAATATGGCTTTTTCTAGTAGTTGATAAACATCTTTATGATCGGGAAGCGCTTTTGCTAATTCTGTCAGATTATTAGCTTTTGAACTGATTAACCATTCTGAAATGCTTGGAAGCGCTTTAAGGCTTTCCCTTAGTCCAGTTAAATCTCTCGGTCTACAAGTGTTTAGCGCAATGCGAGTTAAAATTCGTTGCATATCCTTGATTGAACTTAAGTGTTCGCGCAATTGATCAAGTTCTGAACTGTTTGTTAAAGCTTCAACCATTTCTAGTCTCTGGCTAATCGCATCTGGATCGACAAGAGGTGCGTGTAACCATGTCTTAAGAAGACGTGTCCCCATAGCGGTTTTACAGTAGTTAATAACCTTAAAAAGAGTCACCTGGTTATCGGCAAAAATATTTTCGGTGATCTCTAAATGTTTACGGGTAAAGGAGTTAAGTTGGAGAATATTCTGGTTGTCAAAGGGGGTGATATTTTGGATATGTGAAAGATCGTTTTGTTGAGTCAGTTTGGCATAGTTGAGCACCGCACCGGCAGCACAGATAGCTGAGATCATCTTGTGACAGCCAAAGCCTTTTAAATCCGTGACTTTAAATTGAGAGGTTAGTTGTTGATAATTTTGTTGGTAATCGAATTGCCAATCTTCAAGCTCTTTAGTGGTGTAATTATTCTGTTTTAATGGTTCACAAAACTCTGGGGCTGCGAGAACCTCTTTTGGATTAAGTCTTGCCAGTTCACTGAATAGCTGCTCTTCATTCGAAAAATGGTTACAATAAAATTTGTTGCCAGCTAGGTCCATCCAGGCAAGTCCATAGGGGGATTCGAGTTGACTGTTTTTTGCACCTGTTTTAGCGAGGTAAACTGCGGCTAGCAAGTTTTCGCTGTGATCTTCGAGTAGCGCCTCTTCACTTAAAGTACCCGGTGTAATAACTCTTACTACTTTTCGCTCTACAGGTCCCTTACTGGTTGCGGGATCGCCTGTTTGCTCGCAAATTGCGACTGAGCGCCCTTGTTTAACAAGTCTGGATAAATAATTATCGACTGCATGATAAGGTACGCCTGCCATAGGAATTGGCGAGCCGTTAGCTTTTCCACGCTGAGTTAGAGTAATTCCTAACCAATCCGATGCTTTTTTTGCGTCATCGAAAAACAACTCATAGAAATCGCCCATTCGATAGAAAAGCAACACTTCGGGGTGTTGTGATTTGATCGCGAGATATTGCCTCATCATCGGTGTATGATTAGATTGCTCTTTTGCTTGTTGCTTCACGGGCGGTTCGATTACTTGGCTCATGGAGGTGATTTTACTAGAAATATAGGCGAAACCAAATAGAATCTTTTGTTTATCTAAAATGAGAAAAATAGGTAAAATGATTATGTTCCATTTGTAACATATTTTTGATTCAGGGCTGGTAGGTTTTGCAGTAACGTTCCCTTATATTTATATGTTTATATTAAGTTAAAAATTCAAAATCGAATGAGGTATCAATATGAACGCGCTTGTATCCAAGCTTTCGGTCCGGCTAATATTTAAGCAGATCAAACTGGTTACTGTTGAGTCCTGTACCGGCGGAATGATTGGTAAAACTCTGACAGATTTGTCCGGTAGTTCCGGTTGGTATGAAGGCGGTTTTATCACCTATAGTAATCAATCCAAAACTAGCCTTGTTAATGTCGCTGCTGATCTTATAGAAAATTGTGGGGCGGTTTCCGAAGAGGTCGCAGAGTCGATGGCCAAAGGTGCTCTACAGCACTTTCCAGATTGTGTATCTGTAGCGGTGACAGGTATCGCTGGTCCTGGAGGAGGTTCTGACGAAAAACCTGTTGGCACGGTTTGTATCGCGTGTCAATACAAGCAAGAATCGAAAGTAAGAAAATTCGCTTTTAAAGGAAACCGAGATGATATCCGGAATGAGACAGTCAAAGAGTCAATTGAGTTACTTTTGAGCATGAAGTTGGACAAAGGCAATTAAATGATAACAAGCAATAAAGTTTATTATTGAACGGGGAAGACCATGAATAAATTAAATAAATCAAGCCTGATTTTTATAATGATAATTTGTCAATCGTTTCTTTTAGGCGGTTGTGCCACTATGTCGGGAACGACATCAGTTGAAAAAAAACAATCAATCCTGCAGATGAAAAATGAAGTTTTAACTGATTTATTTAAGTTAAAGCCCGATGTTCGTAGTCAAATCAAAAAAGCGCCAGGTTATGCCGTTTTTAGTAATGTTAACGTTAATATTATCTTCGCGAGTTTTGGTGGTGGTTACGGTCTGGCAAAGCAAAATACTAGTGGCAAGTATACCTATATGCAAATGGGCGAGGTAGGAGTTGGACTAGGGGCGGGGATCAAAGATTTTCGTGTAGTGATGATTTTTCATACCCGCAAAGCTCTTACAGATTTCATCGAATATGGTTGGGAATTTGGTGCGCGTGCCGATGCTGCCGCTAAAGCTAGTGAGAAGGGCGGAGCTGTGGGAGCGGAGGTAACCATAAATGATGCAACGATTTATCAGCTAACCGAAAGTGGTTTAGCTCTGCAAGCAACGATTAAGGGAACTAAATATTGGAAAGATAGTGAGTTGAACTAAACTCATAAAAATTAGTAGTCATTGATTTTAACAATGAGGAGCGCAACGCTCCTCATCACATCAGAAAGTGTTATGGTTCGTTCTCAAAATCCACAAGCTTCGATTCGTGTAGTTGCTATGCGCACAGTATAGCTGCCACTACCATCACTATAACCATTGTTGTAAAGTTCATCACCACCAGTGTTGCTCGGTAATACAGCGATGTGATTTCCGCCCATACTCCACTCAGAACACCAGCCGTTAGTACCACCACAGTAACTACCATAATAGTTATAATAGGCACGGTTATTTTGAGTCCAACCAGCACCATTAAGCTTAGACCATTTATCCCAATTGCCGCTTATTGAAGAGCCATTAGTCGTGTTTAAGTAGGAATCAGAGTAGAATTTCGCATTGGTTGAACACCAAGCACCGTTATTTCCTGCAACGTTTCCTTCAACAAATATATAGGAATCAGCGGTTGAATTGGCATTTTGAAAAAACGCTGTGAGAGCTGAGCCATCGAGATCATCTGAGGTAGTGTCGCTAAAGCTAAATTCCTGGCTTGCATCAGAATCAGAACCTGAACCTGAATCTGAAACTTCGATCAAAGCCTGCAGAGCAGCAATATCTTCAGCCATTTGTTCAATCACGGCTTGCTGTTCTTCAAGCTGAATTGAAAGTTTGGCTGAGTTATTGAGTAGTTCTAAAATGTCATTTTGCGCAAGTGAAAGATCAGCTGAAAGCAAAGAAACCGAGATGCTTAAACTTTGCACTTCACCGCTGTTAGCAGCGATTGCTGATTTTAGGCTGGCAACTTCTTCATTCAACTGGGTAGCCAAGGAATTTAAACCGTCTGTTAGACCATTTATTTGAGATTGAACATTGCTCAACTGAGATTGTAGATTGTCTACATCTCGTTGATGTAGAGCTTGATGATCAAATAAGTCGGCTGCAAGTTGAGTAACATTAGCGCCTAATAAATTGACACTATTCGTCAAACTCACAACTTGTTGATTTGTGGCTGCGATACTTTGAGTATTTTGTGAGATCTGAGCTTGTAAACTGGCAAAACTTTCCGATAAAGAGCTTATACGCGCATTGATGGCATCGAGCGCAGCTGAGTTATCACTGATTTGACCGTTTAAATACGCAAACGGTTTACCATTTAAAAAATTACTATTATTTTTGGAAGCAAAAGCAGGTGATAAAAATAAGGTGGAACACATAAGAACTAACGCGCTTTTCTTTACGACAAATCTTTTATTGATCATAACAACCCCTCAAACTAAACCAACTAACTTACAAAAGCATTTATAAGGTATTTGGCTAAAACTAGTGAGCAATAAAAATAACAGTGTTCTTAATATGATAATGAGAGCTATTTCATATAATAGACCATTTGTTGACCAAAATAGACCGTTTATCTGTGTACTACGCACTTCGGTTTGAAAATAAATATAACGGAAGAGAAAATTTCGCATCACATAAGGCACACTGTGAACTCCATCAAACTTTTAAAAATTAGTCAGTGCTTATGTCGTATCAGTATGAACTTTGGTCGTTTTTATACTATTTTGAATCTGTATTAGTTCTTAATATCCTGTTGGTCAGGTCTTGTTGCCTGAGAGGTCACTCGAACCTGCGTTAATCAGCTGATATGGAAAGTCATGCATCTTAAAGTTTTATAGTCTGTAATTCCATTCAACTGAATAATTCAGGTTGGATCAACAGCTAGTTAATCATTTAATTCACATAAAGGAAATATTATGAAAACAAAAATCCTGTTACTGGTTCTCGCAACCTTATTTTTTTCACCTTTCTCACTTGCTAAGCAGCACCCTGGAATTGAAGTAAAAGTTCAATCAGTTAAAGGCAGTATTAACAATGATGAAGATATTTACGTTAAAGTTTCGTATAAAAACAACACCAATGAGCAGATCAATTTACTCAAATGGTATTTACCTGATTCAGCAGGAAATCTCGAGGAGGGTATCTTTAAAATTAGTCGTGACGGTGAAATGCTAAATTATCTAGGTCGTCACTATAAGCGTCCCGCACCAACTAATGCAGATTACTTAACCCTAAATGCTCATCAAAAAATAAGTTATCAAGTTGAGTTATCTGGCGTGTATGATTTTTCTCAGCAAGGTCATTATCAAATTGAAATGGAAGTTGAGAATATGGCGTTATTTTCAACGAGCAAACCAGGTAAAAATAACCAATCTAAAGCGTTTTCTATGAAGTCAAAGAGCGCGACTGATATTTATGTGACTAAAGTGAGAGCCTCTAAAAAACCATGTAATCCACGCAAAGAAGATTGTAGTGGCGGTGGTGGTGGAACAGGTGATGTGTCATTTACTGGAGCCTGTTCTAACTCCGAGCAAAATACGCTACTGTCAGCTCTTGATGCAGCTAAAACCATGACGAACAGTTCAGTAAGCTATCTAAATGGTTCTGCTGGATCACGATATACAACCTGGTTTGGAATCTATAGCAGTACGCGCTGGAATAAAGTGGCAAGTAATTTCGATTCCATTAAAGACGCATTTGATAACAAGCCAAAGACTTTTGATTGCAGTTGTAATCAGAGCTATTACGCTTATGTTTACCCAACTCAACCTTACAAAATATATTTGTGTCGCGCATTTTGGAACGCGAGTCTAACGGGTACAGACTCTAAAGGTGGAACACTTGTTCATGAGATGAGCCATTTTAACGCAACTGCTGGTACCGATGATGTTGTTTATGGACAAACTGGAGCTAAGAATCTTGCGATTAGCGATCCAAATCGTGCGATCACCAATGCTGATAGCCATGAATATTTTGCAGAGAACACGCCTAATTTAAACTAAAATTTTACAGAAAAATTTATTGCTGAAGCTCAAAACCGATTTTTAGGTTTTGAGCTTTTTTCTACCATTTAAATATCAGACTTAACCAAATTTAGCTTTTAAAATAATAACAAGAACACGCGCAAACCTTTCCTGAAGTATTTCACTTTGTTACGTTTAGTGTATTCCCATCCAAACTGAAACTCATTGAAACAAATCGATGATATAAAAAACTATTGTTACAAATAGAAAAACAAATTAAAAAAATTGTTTGCTAAATTAAAGTTAGTTTCACGAACTAGTCGAATCATCGAAGTATTTAACAAAATCAATTATTAATAATGCGGGTGGTCAGGAAGGAGGAATATGGCTCGACGCAGTGAAGCTCGCCTAAATATTTTAATCTCAGAGGAGAACGATATGAAAAACGCCAAGATCTTAATACTCGCTATCGCTGCAACTGCGGCTCTTCCATTAAGTGCTGCTGAAAAGAAATTCGTAGCAACTGATGACAGTATTGAAACAAAAATTTGTATTGCCGCCGCCAAAAATAATCTTCGCCAATACAAACGTACGGTCGATTCGTTATCGCATCGAAAATCAATTCAACGAAAAGTCGCAAATAAATTGTTGTGCAATGATGAAAATGTGTATGGATTTGCAAAACGTTATCAAGCTGATAAAGTCGCTGGTTATCTCAGTCGTTATGTTAAACATGAAGTGACTGTTAAACGAGAACTAAGCGATAGAATACAAAAATCAGAAAGCGAAATAATTTCGGTTTCCGCCGATTAAAATTTAACTTTTCATATTTGCCAGGATAAGCTTTTTAGTCACAATGCTCCGTTTAACTTTTGTTAAAACGGAGCTCTTAGTTTATTTGAAGGATTTGATTTGAAGGATTTGATGCAAAGTATAGGAATTTAGCGATTGCCCGCAGCAATTCTCTTTCGAGCGTGCTCGTCCGCAACCACATTGGTGGTTTTTCCATCGCGTTCAGCGGCATCAAATATTTCTAACAACGTGCCATAAATTTCGTCTACTTTATCTAGTGCATCTTGTTTTTGATAACCACCTTGTTGATGTTCAAAAGATACATTAATGATCCCACCAGCGTTGATAACATAATCTGGGGTATATAAAATGCCTTTTTCTTTGAGAATATCGCCATGTCGATCTTCTGCTAACTGATTATTTGCCGCTCCAGCAACAATTGAACATTTCAATTGCGGAATCGTCACATCGTTAATGGTTGCGCCGAGTGCGCAGGGAGCGTAAACATCAACATCTTGTCCGTAGATATCATCTTTATCAACTGGGGTAGCACCTAAATTGTCAACCACTCTGTCCATCGACTCTTTGTTGATATCTGTAACAATAAGCTTTGCACCTTCTTTGTGTAAATGTTCGCAAAGATAATAACCAACGTGTCCTAAACCTTGAACGGCAACTCTTAAACCATCTAAATTATCTCGCCCTAAACGATGTTTAACCGCCGCCTTCATTCCTTTGTAAACTCCATAAGCGGTGACGGGGGAGGGATCGCCACTGCGTCCTTCCAATCCAACCACATGATCCGTTTCTTTGTGTACGATTGCCATATCGTTCGGATTGATGCCGACATCTTCAGCAGAAATATATTGACCGTTTAAGTTTTCGATAAACCGTCCGAATGCTCTAAATAGCGCTTCAGATTTCATGGTTTTAGAATTTCCGATAATCACGGATTTTCCGCCTCCCATTTTTAAACCCGCTAGCGCATTTTTGTAACTCATCCCACGAGATAAACGTAAAGCGTCAATCAAGGCACCTTCGTCTGAGTTATATTCCCACATACGACAACCACCTACAGCGGGACCTAATGCGGTAGAGTGAATACTGATAATTGCTCTTAAGCCTGATTCAACATCACGACAAAACACAATTTGCTCATGATCATCGTAAGCTCGCAAGTTAAATACTGCCATTTTCTACTCCTGGATTAAAATGCTAACGGGTTGAGTGTTAGCAAGTAACTTATTTACGCACACCTGGTGCTTTTCAAATTGGTAAAATTCAAATTTCAGTTTTCGCGATTTTTTGTCATACCACGGTTAATATTAAATTAAAGATCAAATCGAATACCCTGTGCCAGCACAGGTGTTTCGCCCCAAAAAATAGTATTGGTTTGTCTTCTCATGTAAGATTTCCAAGAATCAGATCCCGCTTCACGTCCACCGCCAGTTTCTTTTTCTCCACCGAATGCACCGCCAATTTCAGCACCGCTCGTACCAATATTAATATTGGCTATCCCGCAATCGCTACCCGCGTATGAAAGAAATTTTTCAGAGTTTTGCAGGTTGCTGGTAAACAGAGCAGACGACAGCCCGTGTTTAACATCATTATTCATTTCTATGGCTTGTTCGATGGTGTCAAAACGGATCAAATATAAAATCGGCGCAAAAGTCTCAGACTGAACCACTTGAAAACTATTTAGAGCGGCGATAATAGTTGGTTGAACGTAAAAACCGCTTGAAGTATCTGCCAAACCACCGAAAATAACATCTCCACCCTGGTTTCTAGCTTCTTGAATAGTCTTTTCGTAATTATTGACTGCATCTTGATCAATTAATGGTCCCATATGGATATTCTTATCCAGAGGATCACCAATTTTGATCTGTTTATAGGCGGCTACTAATAAATCTTTAACTTGTTCAAAGATTGTGCTATGTACCAGAAGACGCCTTGTGCTGGTACACCTTTGACCTGCGGTGCCAATCGCGCCAAAAACCGCAGCGGGAATGGCATGTTTTAAGTTAGCGGTTTCGTCGATTATTAAGGCATTATTTCCTGAAAGTTCTAACAAACTACGCCCCATACGTTCCGCTACTTGCATGCCCACCATTTTGCCAACGGTCGATGAACCGGTAAAAGACATCTTTTTAACTCGTTTATCTTTTATAAATTTGTTCGCGAGTTGATTTTCTTTACTATCGACAAAGGTATGGAATATCGCAGGTAATTCCAATTTCGAGAGTACTTCATTACAGATTTTTTGAACCGCGATTGCTGTTAGAGGAGTTTTAGGGCTTGGTTTCCAAACTGTGATATTACCGCATATAGCGGCGATAAATGCATTCCACGACCACACCGCGACAGGGAAGTTGAAAGCTGACATAACGCCTACTATTCCTAAAGAATGCCACTGCTCGTACATCCGATGATCGGGACGTTCAGAATGCATGGTTTTACCGTAGAGCATTCTTGATTGACCGACTGCGAAATCCGCCATGTCGATCATTTCCTGTACTTCACCGTCTCCTTCAACTTTGCTTTTTCCCATTTCTAAAGAGACTAAACTGCCAAGCGCGTCTTTATTTTCTCGTAATGCGTTGCCAATTTGTCTGATTGCCTCACCGCGTTGGGGAGCAGGAATCGCGCGCCATTCAACATAGGCCTTTTCTGCGGAGGATATAATGCTTTGGTAATCTTGCTCAGTGGCGATACAAACCGAGGCGATTAGTTCGTGATTAGCGGGGTTAATTGAATCAATTCGTTTATCTGAGTTTTGAGAAGACCATTGTCCGGCTCCCCAACAGGCTCCAGCATTAATTGGAAATATTTCCAGTTGCTCAAGTATACTCATATTACGTTTTAGCTCTTACCGTTTACGTTAACGAAAAGGATTATACTCTCATAAAAAGCATTAGACATTTTGGTCAAGCTCTTTGTTGGGAGATTTTAGAAATAAACTATTTTGAAAGTGGCTAATTAACTGTTTTGTGGCGCTCCATGAGATTTAATTCAACTCAAAACAACTATTAACAACACCAGAAAAATTGGCGCAAAGATACCATTGCTCGCTCGGAATAGCTAGTTTATTATCGATGCTATACTTAACGAACCATCGCCAAATGCTGCAATAATCAAGGCTATCGAGGGATCTAGGCACATCTGACCAGTCATTCGCTTGCAATTAATTATCTCATTATTAGAATATAATTTACGCCCATTAACGAATATTCACACTTTTGGAACGTAATATTCCTTGAAGATAAGTGCAAAATGGCTTAGTTTAGCGCCCTCTGAAGAGTCGGCAAACTTCAAACCTGATAGTCCAAGTTTATCCAGGAAATAACATGACACAAAATCAAGCGAATATGAGTAAAGAAGAAGCAGAACAAGCGTTTAAAAAATGGAGTCAAGCTGAATACGTTAAAATCAGTAAATATTGCAATAGCAAAGGTTACCGCGTTAGTCGCGTAATCCAATCAAAATGTCAATCTCTACCGCCGATGCTGGCGGTCTGGTACGTGAAAACAGAAGACAAAGACACTGATTTATGGGTAGTCAGCGGTGAATTTCCTACGGATCTCGCAAGCTCTAAGATTGCGAAAAATGCGAGAGAAGCGCTTCGACACTTTTCAATGTCCTGGCATATTCAGGCAGCTAAATTAGAAGACGGTGTTGCAGAAGGGAAGTTTGAACTAGGTGATGAAGCGACCCAGACCAAATTTGCTAAAGAATTGACTGCTCGTGCGGAAGGTTTATACGAGCTTTATAATTCAGATAAGCTTTGGGAGGCTTCTGGGTTGACGCTTTAGGTGATTAAAAATAGCCGTCAGTTTGACGGCTATTTTAAAAACGAATAGTAATTGTATTGATAAGTTTTAGCGTAAATTAATACTCCCACCAACAAGCTTCCCACCAACTCAAAAACTCATCAAAATCGATATGCCCATCGTTATTTTCATCAATAATGTCAAACCCTTTCTGAGCTTGCTCTAACGTCGCGGTTGGTGAAAGTACTCTTAATAATTTGGTGAATTCGCCAAGGTCTATTTCATTATTTGAGTCTCGATCAAAAAATTCAAAATTTTCTTTTATCTCTGTCAATTGTTCAGCGGATATTTCTCTAACTTCGGTCATTTTTAGGTCTCTAGTTTGTCAATTAATTTATAGTTGTTTCTTCTACGCGATAATTTATGTCTCTTTGCTTTAAATAATCTAAAATAAATTTAAAAGCGCCATCAATTGCTCCGATAGTTTCTGGAGGACAAATTCCTATTGGAGGCTTATTTTTTAAAACGAAATTAGTCACTGCCGTCGCAGTATATCCATTCGATCTTGCCATTGAAGAAATCTTACTTTTCTTATCGGTTTTGTCTAACATGCGATAGATGTATCTTTTTTGCTTGCCATTTTCATCGCCTTCAATGGTGGTTCTTACAACGGTGAACTCTTCTTCACTGGCAGCAAATTTCCAATCATTTTCAAGTATTCTTGCGCTGACTTCTAATGGGGAGAATTCTATTCCATTTAACTCTAATGGTTCGTCGGAAAAAAAGCCTGAAGATTTTAGCACTTGGATATATTCACAGTGCCCCGGATAGCGCAACGTTTTTTCTTTCATATAAGGAATATGATCCATGGTTTTTATTAGTGTTCTTAAACCGTCGGTATTAAACGCCTCTAACGTGCCAACTCTCTTGATGTCCATTAATTCACAATCACTTAACGCTTCCCGTTCAACAATTTCACCATTTTCAACATATCGTGCTGGACCGGTATATTCTTGAATTACGTCAACAGGGGAAAAGAGTGACTTAAAATTAAATGGCCAAACTCGTTTGGCGGGTAGGCCGCCGACTAAGCACTCAAATTTATTAACTTCCATTTTGGTATCTTGATGCCCCAAAATGATGTTGTCCATACCAGGAGCAAGTCCGCAGTCAACCACTGCAAACAAATTGTTCTTTTTGGCCAGGTGATCGAGGTCAAAACAGTTCTCTGGAAAAAACGAAACATCGACGACATTTTTTCCAGCGATTAAGATTTTTTTTAGCGTATTAAAACCTAAATATCCCGGCATTGCGTTGATTACCAAATCGAAATTTTCAACAATTGCGGTGTAGTCTTTTTCTTGGGCGAGATCAAATTTGAGAGTTGTAACCGAAGCGTTTTCTTTTTCGATCCTCTTGAGTGCATTATTGTTAAGATCGACACAAGTAACCTCATGATCGCAAACGAGATCAAGCGCTATGGCTCGACCAATTAATCCTGCACCGAAGACGATTATTTTTGACATAAACCACTCCCTGGTGAAAATAAAAACCTTTTTATAGTGGAAAGAATAATTACAAAAAACATGGCTTAATACTCAAGGGTTATTCAATGGACTAACTATCGTTTTACTATTTTATTAGCACGCTCTTGTCAGCTGCAATTTCTTCCGTTGTTGTTTCATCTGTTTTTATTTCGTAAGGTGTAATAATAACTAGCATTCCAATGAGAGGGTGGTCGAAGTAATTTAATTGCTTACTTCTAAGCCGCCTCTTTTGTTTTAGCGGATAATTAAATAACCGTTCGGTAAAAACTTTTTCTGTGTCATTAGAAAGAAAATCTCCATCATATTCCCAAGCGAAAGCATTCAAACTTTCTTGCTGTAATTCAATCTCAAGGTTTTGATTTGATAGCGGATCGTTATCTAGCGAATTGTCACTAATGAGATCCGAACCAACTTGATCAGCGCTTGTAAAATCTTGTTCCTCTAATGAAGGTAATTGAGGTGGTAGTTCGAAAATATCAAGTTCTTCTTTTCCCGGACGGCGATAATATAAATCTGTATCAACGTGTAAATAATTGCGATGGATATATACTCGAATACTACCGTCAACTTCCGGCACCCAAGGTAACGCAACGGGTTGTTTATCTTCGGTTGCTACAGAAAATTCTTTGCCTGAGTCAATAGAGTCCGAGTCAGCAATGCTTGTGTCAACTTTAGTAGGAACGGTAGATGTAGTATCGGTAATAGTGTTGACACGGTCTTGCAATTCAAATTGTTCTTCATCAGCTATTTTCTCAAGCTTTTTCTCGCCAGAGTAATCGAATGCCTGTTGATGATCAAAACCGCCAGCGATGCGCAAATCAGGCGCTTCTTTTTTACTGAGTACCGGTTGCCTCCATGCAAAATGAGCCAACAAATTATAACTTGAATGACGAGAAATATTGCGAGCTTCTGCGGTTAGTTGTAATAAGGATTCATCTAGTTTGACGAAGGCATTTTCTTTTTCAACTTGCAAATTATCCTGTGTGAAATCAGCAGTCAAATCTCTAGGATCAGTCGCGTTGGTATTTGCGTGGTCACGACTCTCATCAGATGGAATTTCAACACTAACATCCGCACTATCTACAGGCTCTAATTCTTCGAAAGGCTGCAAGAAATCAATGACGTTTTCAGGTAATTTCATTTGGGTATCAGTTGCCCATGATTCGTTGCTCAGACCTTTGTTAGATGTTGACTTATACAGAATAACTTCTACCTCAAACCAGCGCAGTTGGTCTTCTTCATTTGCTTCAGCCTGCGCGAAAATCAGGCATGAATTTAGGACACTAGCAGTGATGAAAAGTAGTGCCATGTTTTTGATATCTTTAGCATTTATCATAAATTGATGAATTCGCTTTAATTTTAGGTTGAAAAGGTTTAAATACACCATTGTTTGTTAGTGACAATATTACCCTCTAGTGGCTAAGGGTTTCAATTAAAGAATCAATTTGTTGTAGCCTTTGTTCTAGATCATCTGATTTTTGATTAATTTTGAGAGTAGTAGCTTTGACCAGGCGATAACGTTCAGGATTCGATTGGATCAACTGAATAATGCGTCCACTATCAATATTCGGGTTTGCAGTAAACTCAATGCTAAATTGCGAATCATTGGATTCTAGTTTAATCGCGCCAAGGGTTGTTAGCTGGTTTTTTAACTCAGAAACGGTAAATAGGTTTTTTGCCTGCGGCGGTAGAAGTCCAAAGCGGTCAATTAGTTCGACCTGAAGGTCGCGTAAGGATTTTTTATTCTTAGCACTAGCAATTCTTTTGTATAAAGATAAACGTATAGCGACATCGGGTACATATTCATCTGGCAGCAGCGCTGAGATCCCAAGGTTGACTTCAGCCTTATCGTTTTGGCTATCATCCAAATTAGGTGTCTCTCCACTTTTTAGAGCATTGATCGCTCTCTCGAGCAATTCCATATATAAACTGAAACCGATGGTTTGCATGTGTCCGCTTTGCTCGTCCCCCAGTAGTTCACCAGCACCCCTTATTTCAAGATCGTGGGTCGCGAGAATAAATCCAGCACCAAGATCTTCAAGGTTTGCGATAGCTTCCAAGCGTTTTTTAGCATCCATAGTCATGCTTTTTGGTGGAGGCGTCATTAAATAAGCGTATGCTTGATGATGAGAACGTCCGACTCTTCCTCGTAGCTGGTGTAACTGAGCTAAACCCAATTTATCCGCTCGATCCATGATGATGGTGTTTGCGGTCGGGATGTCGATACCCGTTTCGATGATGGTGGTACAAACCAGCACATGGTAATGATGGTGGTAGAACTGTTTCATCACATCTTCTAATTGGCGTTCTCGCATTTGTCCATGGGCTACTGCGACTTTAATATCGGGTAATAAATCCTGAATTTCTTTAGCGGTGCGTTCGATAGTTTCGACGGAATTATGCAGAAAAAATACTTGTCCACCGCGCCTTATTTCTCGCTGGATAGCTTCTTTGATTAGAGGTTGGTTTCGTTGCCGCACAAAGGTTTTAATGGTGAGCCGTTTGGCTGGAGGGGTGGCAATAATGGATAAATCGCGCATTCCAGACATAGACATATTCAGCGTGCGAGGGATCGGAGTGGCGGTCAAAGTTAATATATCAACTTTAGAGCGATAGGATTTTAATATTTCTTTCTGACGAACACCAAAACGATGTTCTTCATCGATAATCAGCAGCCCAAGATCTTTAAATTTTAGATTTCCAGAAATTAATCGGTGAGTCCCTATGACCAGATCAACTTTTCCAGATTCCAATTTGCTTAAAGTTTCATTTTGCTCTTTTTTAGTTTGAAATCGAGACAATACAGCTATATTGATTGGCCACTGAGAGAACCGGTCTTGAAACGAATTAAAATGTTGTTGAGCTAGCAAGGTGGTTGGCACCAACATTGATACTTGCATACCATTTTGTACAGCTACAAAAGCCGCGCGCATTGCTACTTCGGTTTTACCAAAACCAACATCGCCGCAAATAAGCCTGTCCATTGGCTGCTTCGAGGTCATATCCGATATCACAGATTTTATGGCATTAACCTGATCTTGGGTTAGCTCAAAAGGGAATTCAGCAGCAAAGTGCTCGTAATCAAGTTTATTCAGATCGTGCTTGTGCCCGACTTCTGCGCCTCGTCTAGCATAAATATCCAACAATTCAGCCGCCGTATCGCGCGCTTTTTCGATGGCTTTTCGTTTTGCTTTTCCCCAGGATTCACTGCCTAATTTATGCCAAGGTGCCAGTTCGGGGTTGCTGCCGGAATATCGGTGAATTTGATGTAATGACTGCACCGGTACATATAATTTGCCGCCGCCAGAATACTCTAAGGTTAAAAATTCGGTGGTAATTCCGCCTGTTTCAATGGTTTCTAAGCCGCGATATCGACCCACGCCTTGTTCAATATGCACAACAGGATCACCGATTTTTAGCTCTGCTAAGCTATGGATCAGTTGATCCGGGGAAATTACCTTACCGCCCTGACGCCTGTCTTGTAAAACTTGACGACCAAAGAGATCGGTTTCGCAAATGATTAGCTTTTCATCAAAGATAAAACCTTTACGGAGTGGGGCTGTGGTCAGGTTTATAGGGTGGTTACTGGATAAATATTCATTCCAGCAAGACACTGGATGGGCAACAAGATGATGCTTTAATAGAAGTTCTCGGATAACCTCCTGACGTCCCGTTGACTCAGCACAAATCAAAATACTCGGATAGTCAGATTTTAACAGATCTAATTTTTGCAGCGGATGGTTGAGGCGATGTTCGATTTGAATATCTGGGCAGGGTGAAAAATGTAAATTCTTCGACTGGCCTGTTTTGCCTTGCTCTTGTTGATTAATAACGACAGATGGATAACCTTTATTACTAGAATATAATTGTTCGCTAGTTAAAAACAGTTCCTGAGGCTTGACAATAGGACGCTCTATATCATGTCCATGTTGCTGGTATCGCTCTTCAAGTTCCAGCCAAAAAACTTCCAGTGTCTGCTTAATTTCTCCTGTTTGAACCAGTAGTGTTTTGTCACTAGGCAAATAGTCAAATATGCTGGATAAGGATTCGAAAAAAAGCGGTAAATAGTACTCGATACCGGCGGGAAAGATCCCTTTACTTACATCGTTATAAATTGGCGAGTTGTTAAGGTCGCTGTCAAATTTAGAGCGCCAAGCCTGTCGAAAGCGACTAATGGCGTTTTCGTCGGTAGGGTATTCTTTTGCAGGCAGTAGATGAATTGAATCAACTTGGTTAATTGTGAGCTGCGTTTCGCTATCAAAATATCGCAGAGATTCTATTTCATCATCAAATAATTCTATCCGGATTGGCTCGACAACTCCCATAGGGAAAAGATCAATAATCGAGCCTCGTACCGCATACTCGCCATGTTGCATCACTGTACTGACATTGTGATAGCCATTGTTATCTAACGTCTGTTTCAACTGTTCAATATCAAATTTTTGCCCATTTTCGAGTTTGAGGCATTGTTGCTCAATATAATCCCTCGCTGGCAATTTCTGTAGCGCAGAAGATATAGGTAATAGTAATATCGCGCGGTCTAATCGAGGTAATTTGTGCATGGTTTCCAGCCGCTCCGACACTATGTCCTGATGCGGAGAGAAATAGTCATATGGAAGCGTTTCCCAATCTGGCAATGTGATAACTGGAATATCCGATTGTTCACCCAGGAAAAACGCAAGCTCTCTTTTTAAAGACAGTAGAGAGGCTGCTTCCGATAGTTGCACCACAATCAATGAATTATTCTGCTGAGCTAATTTGACTAAACTAAGCGCAAACGCGCTTCCGTATACGCCATGAAAATAGCTTTGAAAACCTGCTTTGGGCTTAATTTTGAATGTATTTGACAAGAGAATGGGTATCTTTTAATTGAAAACTAAATTGTGCTGATGTTATGTTGGTAAATGACAGGTCTGGGTTAATTTCATGTCCCGTTTCTCCTGCTCAAATTAAGTACGCCCGTATTATACACAAGGCTTTTCATTTGTTTAGTGGCATATCGGGTTAATTAATCATTTATTTCAATTGCTGATTTAAGTTTATGGCATCATTCATCAGATGAGGGAAAACCATACATTGGAAGCGATAAAAAACTACCTACTCGATCAACCACAAGCGACAATGGACTATCCTTTCGGTCCGGATGTGATGGTGTTTAGAGTAAAAAAGAAAATTTTTGCCATTTTATCCTTAGGTAAGGAGCTAAAGGGCGAGCAGGATTACTGGTTGAACCTGAAATGCGATCCTGAGGAGGCGCTTATTCTGAGAGATATATTTAAGGCGATTATTCCCGGTTATCATATGAACAAGCAACACTGGAACACGGTTATCCTTGATGGCACAGTACCTTCAGGTGAAATACAACGTTTAATTGAGAACTCCTATCAGCTAGTCATATCAATATTACCTAAGAAGCAGCAAAAATTATTGCTAACAAATCGTTAATATTTGGAGTAATATGGAGTGGTAGATTTGACTGGAATACAAAAAGCCAAACATTTTATTGTTAAAATTCAATAAATTAATGATCTTATCTATATTTGACATTAACTTTAGACGTAAATTATTCTCGATAGGGTAATTTTAAGAACAATTAGATATTGGCGAAACTTTTCCATTCATTCTACTGTCAGAGATAGGGAGTGGGGCAGTTAGTTGAATTTTTCTTCGTTTCAGGTTAGTTCAAGTATTAAGCCTATCAATCCAAAAGGTTCGTTTGATTGTCCTAGCTCCTACCAACTAGAAATTGCGTATTAGTAGTGATGAATGCTCTAAACCATTTGTAGTCAATAAGTTGCAGTATGTATGGTTTGCGAGTAGTAGTTTAAGTAGTCAATGCGTATTTCTAGCGAATATTTTAATCATTGAGGTGACTATAGATATGAAAAGACAAAAACGCGATCGTTTCGAAAGAGCTCACAATAAAGGATATAACGCAGGAATTAGTGGTAAGACAAGCGAAAGTTGTCCGTTTTCTAATACTGATGTTAAAGAACAATGGCTCGGAGGGTGGCGAGAAGCAAGATCGGTCGTCGCAGAAGGGTACTTCAACTAGATACACGAAATCACATATTATAGATTAAATACCAATATGCTCGATTAGGGCAAATATATGAGTAAAAGCCTTCATTTTTATGAGGGCTTTTTTTGTTTTGGTATCCCGTCCATGCAAGTTTTTAGAGACGCTTATTAAGAGCGGCTAGTTTGAGTCGTTATCTGTGTAGATTCCGTTTATCGTTATAAGATTTATTGTCATTTGATTTCAGGTTATAATGCTCTAACCGATCTTTTGTTTAGTATTATCCATTTTATGTCTCAGCCTGAGAAGTTCGAATTTCCTTTCCCGGTTCCGCCTAAAACCCTTAGTGATCAAGAGAAAGAAAAACTACTGCAAAAATGCAAGAAAAACCTGAAAGACAATGATGCGGTATTAATTGCCCATTATTACACCGATCCATCAATTCAGCAGCTTGCAGAAGAAAGTGGTGGTTTTGTAGGGGACTCTTTGGAAATGGCTAAGTATGGAGCAAATCACAGAGCTCAAACATTAGTTGTAGCGGGGGTAAAGTTTATGGGCGAGACATCTAAGATGTTAAGTCCTGAAAAAAAAGTCATTATGCCAACCCTCGAAGCCACTTGCTCTCTGGATATCGGTTGTCCTGCTGACAAATTTGCTGCTTTTATTAGCGAACATCCTGATCGAACGGTAGTGGTATACGCGAATACCTCCGCCGCCGTAAAAGCTCAGGCAGATTGGGTAATCACCAGTAGTATCGCTGTTGATGTGATTAAGCATTTGGATGCCAAAGGCGAAAAAATTCTTTGGGCTCCAGATAAGCATTTGGGTGCTTATATCCAGAAACAGACTGGCGCAGATATGCTTCTCTGGGATGGACATTGTATCGTGCATGATGAATTTAAACATATCGCACTAAGCAAGACCAAAGCGTTATATCCCGACGCAGAAGTATTAGTTCATCCTGAATCTCCTGATAATGTTATTCAGCTTGCGGATCATGTAGGCTCTACTTCTCAATTAATCAGCGCTGCGCGATTGAGTAAATCCTCACAAGTCATTGTTGCCACCGATCGGGGAATCTTCCACAAGATGCAACAAGCAGCGCCCGACAAAGAGCTGATCATCGCGCCAACAGCGGGTGAGGGTGCTAGTTGTAAGAGCTGCGCTCAGTGCCCATGGATGAAGATGAACCAGCTTTCAAATATGGCTGAGGTATTTGAAGTTCAAAACAATGAGATTTTCGTATCTGAAGATCTTATAAAACGAGCGATGACACCTTTGAGTCGGATGATAGAATTCAATAAACATTAGCTCAAATTTTGCCTCTTTATGTGTGTCAATACTTCGAGAAAGGGAATCTTACGTTAGTTCAATTCGTCACTTGCTGTTATACCAAGTGAACTAGCTCCTGTTCACTACTTTAAACTTCCTATATCGATGATCAATTAGTCATTCATCGTCTACTAGATTGAAGCTTTGCCTTCAATAACTGTTTTTAATCATCATATAACGCGCCAGTTGTTGCTATTTCGCTAATTTGGTCTACGTTTAAACTAATGAATTGTATTTTCATTTTCATTTATATTTTCGTTGTATGAGTGCTCATCAGCTCTAGTTTTATTACCGAATTTTAGAGCGTTAAAAATTGTCAACATAAACTAACGATCTCCAGCGGAGAATTGCGATAGCAATGATGGAACTAAAACATAACATTTGGCAAAAGATACCATCAGGCACTGCTGGGGCTTTGGCGCTTGCACTAATGTTTTTTTGGTCTTCGACTTTAATAATAATTATTGCATGTGGTCTGATCGCTGCAGAAATTATGATTGGTATTGTAAAAAGTAAATCAATGTCGAAGCTTAATGACAAGTATAAAGAAAGTGCTCTTGAAATAAAAAAGTTGCAACAAGAATATGAATCCGCTAAGCAGCTATCACACGCTTTGAAGGTAATAGGAAAAAACAATATGCCCATTTGGGAGCGGCAAATTAGCGACTGCATCGAAATATCGACGTCAGAAATAAACCTGTTAGCAGATCGATTTTCAGAAATAGTCAATGATATTCATTCGATAGTTGATGGTAATCAAGGCACCCAAACAAGCTCTTCGGCAAATATCCAGGATCGATTAAACGCTACCTCATCAACATTGACGAGTTTGGTTGATATGAGAGCTGAGTCACAGAGGGATATTTCTGAGTTAGCAAATTTTACCGTTAAGTTGGAAGCAATGGCTAGAGACGTGGGCTCTATCGCAGATCAAACTAATTTACTGGCGCTAAATGCCGCGATAGAAGCCGCTAGAGCCGGTGAAACTGGTAGAGGATTTGCTGTGGTTGCTGATGAAGTGCGCAGCTTAGCGAACCGTTCGGGGGAGCTAGCCACAGATATCGTAGCAAATGTCGCTCAGGTAAATGAAAAATTTACTCAAATGTCTAATAAGTTTTCAGTTAATAGCCAAACTGAATCGAAATTAATTGAAGTTGCTGGCGAGCATACCGAAGCGGTGCTTGAGGAATATGAAAATACCCGAAGTGAACTAGCTGAAGGCGCAGAGCACCTGAATCGACTTTCGGACAATGTTAAAACTGAGATCGAAAATGCCTTAGTTTCGATGCAATTCCAAGACAGAGTTTCACAAATTCTTGGTCATGTTCAGAGCAACATGTCAGATCTTTCCTCACAAATAATCAATGACAATCACCTCGACATTGATGAATTTTTGGAAAAAATGAAGTCTGAGTACACCACTACCAGCGAACGAGTTGCTCATAATAAATTAACTGGCGTAGAAGACTGTGAAGTTCCAGAAGAGTCAAATGATGGAGATGTATTTTTCTTATAGAAGGTAGAGTTCAATAATGTCAAAGACAATTTTAGTAGTAGACGATTCTAGCTCGGTGCGGAGTGTCGTCGGTATCGCTCTTCGCGGAGCCGGATATGAAGTCATTGAAGCGTGTGATGGCAAAGATGCGCTATCCAAAATGACGGGACAAAAAATTCACCTGATTGTAAGTGATGTGAACATGCCAAATATGGACGGCATCACTTTTGTTAAAGAAGTAAAAAAGCTATCTAGCTACAAGTTTACTCCGGTGTGTATGTTAACCACTGAAGCGGGACAATCAAAAATTCAAGAAGGCAAAGATGCAGGAGCTAAAGCCTGGATTGTTAAGCCGTTTCAACCTCCTAAATTGCTCGATGTGGTATCAAAGCTGGTTGGTTCTTGAGAGTTAACACTAGCGAATTTTAAAGGAGTTTAATATGGCAGTTGTCAAAGACAGTTCAAGTAACCTCATAGAAGGTCTATGCAAACTAGAAATTGATAACGAATTAACTATTTATGTTATCGACTCAATTAAGAATCAAATTTCAGATGAGATGGAAAAGTACAACAGTTTTGAGTTTAACCTGTCTAAGGTAGAAGAAATAGACTCAGCGGGTGTGCAACTATTAATCGCATTCAAGAATGAATTATTAAGAAAAGACAAACAATTTGAAATCACATCTACGAGTCAAGCGGTTAGCGATTTATTAACTATCTACGGTATCGATGAGTCTCTGGAAGCTGGAGCTAAAACAGTATGAGTGATGATGGTTTACAAGTTTTCGCGGAAGAAGCCGATGACCTCCTGGCAAGTGCTGAACAGGCTTTACTTAACTTAAGCGATCTGCAAAGTGAAAGCGATACGCTTGATGGTATAAATGATCTTTTTAGGACATTTCATACAATTAAGGGTGCCGCAGGGCTATTTGGACTAGATGCGATAGTAAACTTTACCCACATAGTAGAAAGTCTATTGGCGAAACTTCGTGAAAAAACGTTAACCATCGATGAAGAAATGGTTTCGTTATTTTTGCTCAGCAGAGATCATTTAGAAGGCTTGGTAATTTGTTCACTGAAAGGGGAGACGAGCTTAACTGATGAGCTGGCAGAGATAGATAACGAGTTGACTACCGCGTTAAATGCCTATCTAGAGACAGAATCTTCATCTGAAAACGCGGAAGAGCATCCAGTGTTGCCTCTGTTAGATGATGGGAACGTTGTTAGCAATAAAAATTGGCATATTTCATTGAGATTTGGCCCCGATGCTTTAAGAAATGGCATGGAACCAGCATCTTTCATAAGCTATCTGAAAAATGTTGGAGAAATAGTCAGTGTTGTCCTGGTCAGTGATGGAATACCCCAATGGTCAGATTTCGAACCTGAAAATTGCTATTTAGGTTTTGAAATCTCCCTATACGCGTTGGACATAGACAAAGCAAAAATAGAAGAAGTCTTCGAGTTCGTTTTAGATGACTGCAAAATTGGCATTCTTCCGCCCAATAGTCATATTGATGAGTACATAAAAATGATTGACGATTTACCGGAAGAGGATATGCGATTGGGAGACATCCTGGTCGCATGCGGCGCATTGACCGAATCAGAAAAAGAAAATGCATTAACCATTCAAGATAACTTGAGCGACAATATAACAGTGAGCGGTAGTGAGCAGAGTATACCTCCGATAGGTCAAATAGCAGTTGATGAACAAGTGGTCGCTCAAGAGGTTGTCAACGCGGCTATAAAGAAACAGGCAGAGCAAAAACAAAAGCGTGTAGATTATCAACAATCCATACGAGTAAATTCGCATAAGTTAGAGAGTCTGGTTGATCTGGTAGGCGAGCTGGTTATCGGCTCTGCAAATTCAGAACTTCACGCTCGGCGATTGGCTGATCCGAACCTCAGTGAGGCTATGGAAAACCTGCTTCGCTTAGTAGAGGAAGTACGTGATACCACGCTTGGACTTCGGATGGTACAAATTGGTGAGACATTTAATCGATACAAGCGAGTGGTTCGAGAGGTAAGTCGTGACACCGGGAAAGATATCGAACTAATTATCAGCGGGGCTGAAACCGAACTAGACAAAACCTTGATTGAAAAAATCGGAGATCCACTGATGCATTTGGTGAGAAACTCTGTTGATCATGGGATCGAATCACCTGATGTCAGGATTGCGGCAGGTAAGCCTGCAAAAGGAACCGTCCACCTAGACGCGTTTCATGACTCTGGCAGTATAGTCATCCAAATTAGAGATGACGGCGGTGGACTAAATAAAGACAAGATCCTCAAAAAAGCCCTGGAAAAAAACTTAATTCACGAGCAGCAGTCGCTATCCGATAAGGAAATTTTCGGTCTTATTTTTGAAGTAGGTTTTTCGACAGCCGATAAGGTGAGCAATTTGTCTGGTAGAGGGGTCGGCATGGATGTTGTTAAACGCAACATTGAATCCTTACGTGGACAGGTTGATATCGAAAGCGAGCAAGGAAAAGGAACAACAATTTCAATCAGATTGCCATTAACCTTGGCTATCATCGACGGATTTCAGGTTCGTGTTGATGATACTCAATATATCGTACCGCTTGACATGGTGGATGAATGCATAGAACTAACTGACTCTTTGCGTGGTAAGGACGCAAAAGCCAATTATGTAAATTTGCGTGGAGAAATACTTCCCTTCATGCATTTAAATCAGGTCTTTGGTTCTAAAAGTCGTTATAAGAGCCAGGAAGAAATTATACAACAGCAAATAGTTGATGATGCGACTGATGAAAAACATCGTGATGATATTGTTGTGGTTGAATTTGCCGGAAAAAAAGCAGGGTTTGTGGTAGATGAGTTACTTGGAGAGCACCAAACGGTAATAAAACCGTTAGGTAAAGTATTCCAAAATTTAAAAGGGATCAGCGGCGCTACAATTTTAGGTAGCGGTGAAGTGGCGATGATTATCGACATTCCTGAAATGATTAAACGAGTAGAAGATTTGGGGAATGAGCAGTCCATAATTGAGCAAACGGTTCACTGAATTATGCTGCACTTTATCCGATACCAGTATGTACGCAGCGACAGTTTGCTGTGACAAACGAGAAGAATTGAATGCAACAGACCATAGCAAAAGATACAGAACAAATGGATGGAATCGTTCGGCAATACTTAACTTTTATGTTGGTCGATAAAACTTATGGTTTAGACATTTTAAATATAAAAGAAATTATCGAATATGGAGAGGTAACAGAGGTTCCCATGACACCGGATTTCATTGCAGGTGTTATCAATTTACGAGGTAGCGTTGTACCAGTGATTGATTTAATCCAACGATTCACCAATCAACCTATGCAAGTTACCAAACGAACAAGTATTGTCATATTAGAAGTTGAAGATGATGATTTAAAAATTGAATTTGGTGTTACGGTCGACAAAGTAAACCAGGTTCTCGATATAAATACAGCAGAGATAGAACCTGCACCTACTTTGGGCAACCAAATTAATGCAAGTTTTATCAGCGGGATGGCAAAAATACAAGATAAGCTTCTGATTATTTTAAATATTGAGAAGGTAATGACCATTGATGAGTTATCAATGGTTGGAAGCATACAGCAAACGCTAGAGTGAAGCGGTTCAAGTTAGGAATGATCTACCAAAGCATAACGTTGATTAATAGCATTTCACTAACTTAACAAATAATCCGTATTAAACATAAGGAATACAAAATGACAATGACACCACCGAGAGACATAGGAGTCAAAACACAGTTAAGTTTTATCACTGCGTTATTTTTGACAATTATTCTTATACTTAGTATTACAACCTACTTAAAACTCACAACTTTAGGTACTGAGATTCAAGATGTTACCGAGCAAAACTTGCCAATGAGTAAAGTGATTTCTCAAATAACGATTCATCAACTACAGCAGTCGATTAACTTCGAGCGTGTGCTGCGATATGGTGACGAAATGCAAACGAATCCTCTTGCAGAAAAGCATTTTAAAAAAGCATTAGAGGTGTTTGAAGAGCTTTCAAAAAAAGTTGAAAGCGAAGTCAAGGTCGGAGAAGAGCTTGCCGCAGAAGCAATTGTATCGTCACATACCGCACAATCAAAAAAAGATTTCCAGCAAGTACTGGACTCTCTAAAAAAGATAGAAGTTGAACATAAAGATTATGAAAAACTATCTCTGGATGTTTTTGAATTAATAACTCAAGGAAAAATACACGACGCCCATTTAAATGCCGAAAAAATAGAAAAACTAGAAGATGAATTAAATACTTCCTTAGAACACGTTTTGAGTTCTATAGAAGATTTCACCATACTCAGATCACAACAAGTTCTCGAAGATGAGGGCAAAACAATTACTATGTTATTGACAATGTCCATTATCGCATTCGTAGTAGGTACGGCACTGGCGTTTTGGATAACCAGAACAATAATGGGACAGTTAGGCGCTAATCCATCGGAAGTAAGAGTATTGGCCGAGACCATTGCCAATGGTGATTTAACCACCGACTTGAATAGCATCGAACAAAAAAAACGTGTTGGTGTTTTTGCCGCGATGATCGATATGCAACAAAAGTTGATCTCAGTTGTTGAGCAAATTCAAAATAATTCAGAGCAAATATCGGCGGCGGCGACTCAGGTTAGCACAACCGCCAATTCTCTTAGCGAGGCGACCAGCGAGCAAGCGGCTAGCGTCGAAGAAACAAGCGCAGCGATCGAACAGATGGGGGCTTCAATTAGTCAGAATAGTGATAACGCACAAACGACCGATAAAATCGCGAGTGAATCAGCTAGTGCCGCTTCAGAAGGCGGTGATGCAGTGAACAGCACCGTTAAAGCAATGAGTGACATTGCAGAAAAAATATCTATCATCGAAGACATAGCCTATCAAACCAATATGCTTGCACTTAACGCTGCGATTGAAGCAGCTCGTGCAGGAGAGCACGGTAAAGGTTTTGCAGTTGTTGCTGCTGAAGTTAGAAAGTTAGCAGAGCGAAGCCAGGTAGCCGCTTCTGAGATAAGTCTGCTCACGGGAGACAGCGTAAAAGTGGCAGAAAAAGCTGGTTCATTACTAGAAAAAATGGTGCCCGATATTACTCATACCGCAGAACTGGTGCAAGAAATAAGTGCAGCGTCAGAAGAACAATCAAGCGGTGTTGGGCAGATAACTAGCGCGATGCAACAGTTAGATAGCGTTACTCAGCAAAATGCTGCGGGCTCTGAGGAACTTGCTGCAACCGCTGAAGAGATGCAAGCTCAGTCCTCAACCCTCAAACAAGTGGTTTCATTCTTCCAAACTTCGACTAACAATGGCATTTCTGAACGTTCATTTGCTCATAAGGTACCAGCAACGGCTGGCGTGAATTCAATGCCAAACCGCGTTTTGGAAAACGATGTGGATGAATCTAAATTTGAGCGTTTTTAGGGTTGGTCAAGTATTATGCACGAGCAACAATTTAAAAATAATATTCACTTTGAATCTTTCAAGGTAAATAAAGTTACCCAATTTTTGACTTTTGAATTAAACAACGAAGCCTATGGGATCAATATTCTAAAAATTAAAGAAATTATTGATTACGGAAATATCACTCGTGTTCCTATGATGCCTGAATTTATTGAAGGGGTGGTTAATTTGAGAGGAAGTGTTGTACCAGTCGTTAATTTAGCATTAAGGTTTTCTCAGCGATCTTCACCTAAAACCAAACGAAGCAGTATTGTGATATTAGAGCTAAAAGGTGAAAGCGAGACGCTTGAGATCGGCATAATAGTCGATGTAGTCAATGAAGTGTTGGATTTATTGTCCGCCGAAATAGAACCCAGCCCATCGTTTGGAACCAAGATCAGAACTGATTTCATTTGTGGAATGGGGAAAGTTAGCGATCAGTTGTTAATTTTATTGAACATTGAAAACATTTTGTCGATAGAAGAATTATCTGTGGTAGATGATACTGCGTTGAGTAGTTAGGAGTTAGGAGTTAGTAGTTAGGAGATAGGAGTTTGCGCAGTTAAGTTTTTGTTATAAAACTGGTTCGAATTTTTTATCTATCAGCGCATGCAAATTTAAAATTTATGAGTTTGAGTAATGTTGCAACATGAATTAACCACTGCCGAATTCGATTTGTTTAGAAGTTTTATTTACGAGCATGCAGGCATAAACCTCGGCGACGATAAAAAACCATTGATAATATCTCGCTTAAGTAAAAGGCTCAGGCACTACTCGCTAACGAGTTTTAAACAGTATTTTGAACTCATTCAGGGTTCACCATCTGAGGGAGAGAGACAAACTGCTATTGACCTACTGACTACCAACGAAACCTATTTTTTTAGAGAACCCAAGCACTTCAATTTTTTACAAACACAAATTTTATCTCATTGGCAAACTCGTAAGACTTTTAGAGTCTGGAGTGCGGCGTCATCAACTGGAGAAGAGGCTTATAGCATCGCAATGTTGTTGGATGATGTGATCACCAATAAGTCCTGGCAAATACTTGGTTCAGATATTAGTAGCAGGGTACTTAAAACGGCAAAACAAGGTCATTTTCAACTACAACGTATCGAGGGTATACCCAGGGATTATTTAACCAGATATTGCTTGAAAGGAAAAGACGAGCAGCGTGGAACCATGCTTGTGGTTAAAAAATTAAGAGAAAAAATTGAATTTGCGTCGATCAACCTGGCCAAACCGTTACCCGATATTGGAAAATTTGAAGTGATATTTTTGCGTAATGTTTTGATTTACTTTGATGTTAAAACTAAACAGCAAATTATTAAAAAGCTCGTAAAGAAATTACAGCCAGATGGTTATTTATTTGTTGGTCATTCAGAATCCCTTAAAGAGCTCACAAATGAATTAATATCGGTAGCACCTAGCGTATATCAAAAGAACAACGTTATTGGTTGAGAAAAATGGAACTAATCCTTCCCAGCACTGAAAATGCGAATCAACTAAAAGGGGAGCGTATTTTTCTGCACCCGGGAGAAGTTTATTTCGGTGACTCAAATTGCCAAATCCATACGCTGTTAGGATCTTGTATAGCGATAACGCTTTGGCATCCTCGATTAAGAGTTGGCGGAATGTGCCACTTCGTTTTAGCGGGAAGTCAGCAGAAGGTGCACGAAGGACAAGTCAGTCAGCCAATTACTGGTCGATATTCGAATGATGCGATGGCGCTGCTTGAAAAAGAAGTTTCCATAAGAAATACGGTTATTAAAGATTATCAGGCAAAAATTTTTGGTGGTAGTAATATGTTAACAAATTCAACGCTAGAAAAAGATGAGCAAATAGGTAATAGAAATACACAAGCTGCGTTAGCCCTGTTATCAAAACACAATGTAAATTTGCTAGTTGCTCATGTAGGTGAAACAGGTCATCGACGCATTGTTTTCGATATCAGTACCGGAGATGTTTGGGTGAAACACACACCTTTACGAAAAATTATAGCGCATAACCAATGATTCGTTTACGTGAATTCAAGGGGTTCGTTAAATTTGAATCAACCTATATTTAGAGGTAACTGAGTGAGTATACGAGTGTTTATTGTCGATGATTCTGCGGTGGTTAGAATGGTGCTTTCTGAAGCACTTGAACAGGCAGCAGGGATCGAAGTTATTGGCACAGCTCAAGATCCTATATTTGCGAAAGCCAAAATGGAAAAAGACTGGCCTGACGTTATCATTTTAGATGTCGAAATGCCGCGTATGGATGGGATCACCTTCTTGAAAAACATCATGTCTGAACGCCCAACCCCGGTAGTAATGTGCTCAACTTTAACTAAACAGGGATCAAAAACATCCCTTCAAGCGCTAAGCCTTGGTGCAATTGAGGTTATTGCTAAACCAAAAACCAATTTAAAAACAAACCTGAGTTCAGCAACGCAAGCTTTGATTTCAGCAGTCAGAGTTGCTTCCAAAGCAAATATAAAAGGTACGAAAATCAAGCCCATAAGAGATATTAAGAAAGTACCAACCAAGCTATCCGCAGATGTAATGCTCACTCAGAATAGAGCGACTAAATCCGATAAAATCACAGCTACAGGCGCATTAATCGCGATTGGGGCTTCGACAGGCGGTACTCAGGCATTAGAAGCGCTATTAAAATCGCTTCCCGCTAACAACTCTCCAATTATTGTTGTTCAACATATGCCAGAAAGCTTCACAAAGACGTTTGCTGAAAGGCTGGATAGACTATGTAAGATGACCGTCAAGGAAGCAGAAAATAATGATTCTTTGGTTACAGGAAGGGTGCTTATTGCTCCTGGTGGTAAACATATGATGCTGCAAGCAACACGGTTTGGTGTGTCTGTTTTGGTCAAAGACGGACCTTTGGTTAACCGCCACAAGCCATCCGTTGATGTGTTATTTCGATCGGTATCAAAGTTTGCGGCAAAACAAGCGTTAGGAGTGATCTTGACCGGAATGGGAGATGATGGCGCACTGGGAATGAAAGAAATGCATGATTCAGGTGCTAAAACTATCGCTCAAAATGAAGCAACTTGTGTTGTTTATGGAATGCCCAACGAAGCGGTTAAATTAGGAGCGGTCGACTACGAGTTAGCGTTAGAAAAGATTCCAGAAATGATAGCATCGCACCGCTAGAAACAAGCAGGCAAACTCTGTTCACCTGTTTTCAAAATAACAAAAAGAATACTGATAAAAATAAAACCAACTCTACAATTTGGTAGAAAAAGTAGGCTGATTCTTTAATTTAGGCTTATCTGGTGAGACATTTTGGCTGGGTTTACCGCTTTCAGATAATCGCATTTGCAAATTCAGATCGGTTCGAGACTCCGCAAACCTGAGCGCATCATCTTTAGTTATCACGCCATCCTTATAAAGCTTAAACAAGGATTGATCGAACGACATCATGCCATCCATATGGTGTTTTTCGATGGCTTTTTTGAGCTCTTCGAGATTGCCTTTTTGGATAATTTCTTGAATGTCAGGAGCTTTCATCAAGACTTCGAGAGCCGCTACCCGAGTGCCATCTTGACTCATAACAAGACGTTGCGAGACAATTCCTTTAAGCACACTTGATAACTCTTTCATCAGTGTTGCACGTTGTTCTTTAGGAATCATATTCCTAATTCTTTCAAGGACTTGCTTTGAATTGTTGCCGTGAATTGTAGCTAGACATAAGTGACCTGTTTGGGCATAACTCAAGGCATATTGCATTGCTTCTTCATCTCGAATCTCGCCAATAAGGATCAGATCGGGCGCTTCACGAAGAGCATTTTTTAGCGCATGATTATAACTTTTGGTGTCCACGCCAATTTCACGCTGATCGATGATCGATAATTTGTGCTCATGTAGAAACTCAATGGGATCTTCAATGGTTAAAATATGGCTGGTATCTCGTCGGTTTCGGTAGTCGATCATTGCCGCCAAAGTTGTTGATTTCCCGGAGCCGGTCGGTCCACAAATTAATACCAGCCCAGCTCTTTCCATAACCAGTTTACTAATAACCGCAGGTAATTGGAGGTTCTCAAGATTTGGGATATCACATTTGATATGTCTCATCACCATGCCCACTTCACCGCGTTGCATAAAGACATTCACCCTGAAACGCCCTATATCATCGACGGAAATTGCGAAGTTTTGCTCCCATTCTTCTTCAAATTCCTCAATCTGCTTAGTGCTCATAAGTTCGTATGCGATATTTTTTATTGCACCTGGCGGCAGTGCTCCTTGCCCCATTGGAGTGGAAACCCCCTCTATTTTCATATGCGGAGGCGCTCCAGTACTAAAAAAGAGGTCAGAGGCATTCTTTTCAGCCATTAGGCGGAGTAACAACTTAATATCCATGGACTAATTTCTCGTGTTTGGAGATAAAACGATTATAATTATTTGAGTTTATTCGGTGTAAAGCCAGATTATACAGATACCAGGAACACTAAATCAGGCATTGGTTTCAATTATAGCTCATAATTCAGTAAAAATATCTTTTATAAGCATTGCCATTCATGGTCATTTTGTTTAACCTACGCGCCTCAAAGTTTTGTAGCGGTTGTAGAAGCTTTATGCAGCGCTGGCTTTGAACCTGTTCGATTAGGTGAGGTGTCCGAGTGGCTGAAGGAGCACGCCTGGAAAGCGTGTATAGGCTAATACCTATCGAGGGTTCGAATCCCTCTCTCACCGCCAGAATATGAAGGTTAGTAGGTTAGAGACAGATTAATCGAGCGAACAATGGTGGTCCTATTGGTCCTCCCGCAATGATAAATTGTGAACTCCGCCAGGCCCGGAAGGGAGCAACGGTAGCAATCGACTCATGTGCCGGGATGTGGCTGGTGGGACTGCCTCCATAATTCTTCCATTTGTAAATATCATTTTTATTGCTTCATTCCTTGTCTTGCCATTTGATGAGTCTATCAGTATCGATGTATGACGAAAGAACCGACTCCGGAAAATATGTAGAGTCACCTTAATGCGGCAATTAAAGACTTGATCCCAATCATTCAGAAGATGGTTTGATTGGTGAAGTTATCAAGACTGCGAAGGTTAGAAATAGCGACAGTTTATGCTTGGAGCAAGCGACGTTGCAAAAGAGCTTGCATGTCACGACGACCATCGGCAATCACCATAATATAGACATGCTGACTAATAATCCGATAGATAATACGGTAAGGCTTAAAATAGATTTCTCGATGTTCGCGTAGACCGATGTCCAATAACTCGTTTGGATATGCTCCACGCTCTGGGTTATCGGCAAGACTGGAAAATGCCTCTTCTATTTTGTCGAGCACATAATCAGCCTTTTCTGGCGAATCATGAGAGCTGATGTAGTCGTATAAATCTTCAAGGTCGTAAACGGCATCGTCTGTCAGAAAAACCTGAAAACTCATTCGTAGTTTTTACTACGATTTCGAAGTTTTGCAATAACATCAGGGGCTGGCTGAGTTTTTCCTTCTTCAATCTGGCGCTGCCCTAGGGTCAACACCTTTAACAGTGCCACGGTTTCCTGCGTTTGCTCGTAACTTTTAATGTCCTGTATTACAGCTTTAGCTTCACCATTTTGGGTAATCACCAAAGGTTCCATAGTCGATATATTGCGCAAGACTTTAGCGGCATGAGCTTTTAAATAGCTGATTGGCTTAATTTGTTCCGATAATTTCATAAATACCTCTTTTTAGGACTAAATATAGTCTTAAAACAGGTCTTAAGTCAATTGAAAAGCGTCTCCAAATATTTTCGTGAGCATAGCTATCTGTTATTGGTGAGAGAGGCGTTGGGGGATTCTTTTTGATTTATTGTTAAGTCTCGTACTTTCATAAACCCATCAAGCTTATTTTTCGTAGGTTGCGAATGAGTTTACGAATTCCAGCAAAAAAGCTCCCAGTTTAATTCAACCATTTTTGTTAGGTTTCGTTCCTCAACCGAACCTACGATTTAACCCGCCTTACCGTGTTATTTATGTGCTGTTTTTTTGTAAACAACAACCTCTGGTACATAATCTTGCCATTTAAAAATAATTGAATCACCTTCAAAAAAACCAACCAATTCTTGGCTGCCTTTTATAGTAACTATAATTTTATCCTTTGAAGTACCCGATGGAGCTATTTCAAATAAACCCAAGGATGTTTTTTTTCTGAGCTGACTCTCAATACCACTAACACAAGCCCCAATTCTTTGTTTATCATAATTATGTTTTTTACACTCAATTTGAACCCTAAACTGCCCATCGTACTCCATCCAGTTCACAGGTCTAATTGATACAATTTCAGAATTTCTTTCCATTTGGTGGATAAAAGCTCTGGCAATATCAAGAGATTCAAGTTTATGTTTTTCGGGTGCAATGGAATGCATATACTTTTTGCTCCTCAAAAATATTTCTTGGTCAAAAAAGTAACTTCCTGATTTGGTATCTACGTAACTACAGCCGTTTTCAAAATTTAACCTTAATTTTTCTAGAACCTTCCGACCTTGAATTATGTGCAAAATATAACTGTATCCACACGCTTTTGAGACAGTACGCTCTCCTAATTTCCACTTATCTCTTATCGAGGTTAAAGAATTGATATCATCAATAACGAATTCACCAATTCCAATATGTGATGAATGACTTTGCCCTAAAAAGCCCACTATCTTGTAATCTGCATCTTCAAAATTGTATTTTTCAAATATACGCACTTCTTCGGCTTCGTTTGCGACAACAAAACGAGAGACTACCAAAAGGATAATATATAACGAACTAACGTATTTTTTCATGTAATTTACTCCGCTACTTAATATGGTCTATCGTTATGGTCTTGGGAACACAAGGCTGCTTTGGTTGCTATTTTGAGGAACCATATACACATCACCACCATAGTTCGACGGTATTGCTCTGGGATTTGCAAACCCTTCTCCCGGAGCACCATTTGGAATAGCGCTAAAGTTAGTAGGTCCATTTGAAGCTCTAACAGAAGTGCCTAAAATTCTTGCTAGCTCACTCGCTATTGAGTTAGTACCCCAGCCGGCATTGCATCCTCTTAAATTAATTCCTGATGTATTGGAAAATAAAGATGGGTCTAGCTCACTTATAAAAGCAGCTCCTGAATCTAAAACAAGTGGTGGCATACCCGGCAAAGTATTTGCCTCCACCCAAAGGTTTGAGTACAAACTTGCACTTCCGGCTCCTTGGTTTACGTATAGCGCTCCATTACTACTGTGCCCGAAATATTGCAAACCATCAACGCCACCGTTTCTAGCGGCGTAACTTTCTACGGCTTGAATAAATTCATCCCCCGTTCCTACTTCAACAATTTCGTTACACTCACAGTTTTCTCTATCATATGTTTGTGCTGCTAGATGAAACATATTACCTGCTCCCCCAGATTGACCAACAATAATCAATTCCAACCCTAACGGGTCTATCGCATTAACAGGATTCCCCCCAACATACCCATAAGTATTAATCCCTCCAGCAAGCCCAATCGGGTCACTTTGAATATACCGTCCAATCTCTGGGTCATAATCCCTGAAGTAATTGTAATGGAGATTCGTTTCGGAGTCGAAGTATTGTCCGGGGAATCGGATGTTGTTCTCAACCGCGTTGACGGAGACGGTGGCTTTACCAAAGGGGGTATAGCTCGCTTGCCAAACGATGGTTTGATTTGCATCGGTCATGATTTCTGGCGTACCTAAATGGGAGTTATGATAATAATAAATATCACTACCAATAATCTGCGCGAAGGGTTGACCATTCAGATAAACATATTCTTTTTGGATAACACCTAACGCATCTGCTTCGGCGATGAGTTGTCCATTTAAGTCAAAGATATAATGCGTTTCAACACCGCTAACACCATCATTAACGACTTTGATACTGCGCTCGCCTTTGGCGTTGTAGGTGTATTTTGCTGAAGTTGTACCATTCACCGAACCACTCATTCGATTGGCTTGGTTGTAGGCGAAGGTCATGTCGCCTTTTTGGGTGGTGTTGCCGTTGGGGTCGTAGGTGAAGTTGGTTGTTTGAAGCTCAGTTACTGATTTGGAGTTTTTCAGCTCATACAAATAACTCACTTCTTCAGGTGTTAATATATCATCGAAAATAGCCACGTTTTCAACCAGACCATTTACATTATGCCAACTACCGGAAGGATCGGCAGTGCCTACAGTGACTTGCACATTATGATTCTGGACGTGATGAGTGGTAGTTAATACGTTAACACCGTCAACGTATAGATTAGTTCCATTAGTTACTCCAGATTCGAAACTCAAAACCAAATGATGCCATAGACCATCATTTAGGTTTGGCCCAGCGGATTGTGCAATCCCCGTAATATAATCATAAATATGTAGCTGATTATTTTTGAGCCGAATTCCCCACGCATAGTTCTTGGCGACAATAAATTGATATTGAGACTTGCCAAAGGTTTTCACCCAAACAGATACCGTTCCTTTGTTGAGATTTAGACGCGAATCATAAGGCATTTTAACGCCTGTAGCACCGGTATCATTGAACTGATAAACATCACCAGTTGTTCCATCAGCTTTTTGTGTTGATAACATACCGACACTGCCAAAAGCCTCTGCATTGAGCCCATTGATGAGGTCTATAACCGTTGGATTCGATTTGAAATTCAATTCCGCAACTAGCTTGTTCGAAATGGAAGCGGATTCCTGATCTATATAAAGCTCTTTCGATAAAAGATGGTGACTTTGTGTGTCATAAGTATAGGATTCGATACCAGAGTTATTTTTTGCACTTCGATTCCCAACCCCATCATATTCATACCCCAACAAATCAGCAACCGAACTGGCACTCATCAATCGGTTGATATTGTCATATCCAAAGGTCTGATTATGCTCAGTAATGGCGCTATCAGTAATAGTTGAAATATTATCCGTTATATCGTACTGATAATTAGATACCTGCAAATTATCGCTAGTATCCGTTAATCGATAATCCGTATCAAAGGTATTGTTGATAACCGTCCCATTGCCATAAGTAATATTTTCCATCGGACCGAATGGCAAATAACTCATATCACTGGCAAGCACATCGACAACACTGTTTTGCGTAGTTGATAGTCCACTTAAACGACTTAAACCATCGAATGAATAGGTGAGCTTTCTACCGCTGGGGTATGTAACTTCGGTCAGTCGTCCATTAGTATCAAAAAGATATTCTGTCACATAAGTCTGCCCGCTAATAACCTTGGTTTCTTTTGCGACTTGTCCAAAAAGATTGTACTCATAAGCTGTTGAACCAGACTCATCGGTGATTGAAGTTAATCGTCCAATGCCTTTATTCGCATTCGTGGTGTCGTCATAGATGTAAGCCACATTCTCGCTTGGCTCTAGATAGCTTTGGGTTAATACTCGATTAAGCGCATCGTAAGTGAAGGTGACGGTAATGCCTTTGGCATCGGTTTTAGTAAGCAAGTTACCGGCGCTGTCATAGGTAAAACTGGTGACACCTGTATCTTGACTAGTGAGCTTGGTTTGCTCGCCAAAGGCATTGTATTCATAGCTGGTGACTTTACCTTCCGCATCAGTGACACTGGTTAAATTGTCTTGATTGTCGTAGGTAAAATTCGTTTCGGCTAAATCCGAGTCAACGGTTTTCTTCAATCGGTTTAATGCATCAAAGCTCGTAGTAGTGGCATTGTTCTTTGCATTGGTATTAGTCACAGGATTGCCATCAGCATCATAAGTTAATAAACTGCTTTGTCCATTGTTACCCAGAGATTGTTTCAACTGACCAAGGGCATTAAAAACGGCAGTTTGAGTTCGTTTTAAAAAGCCGCCTGAGTCTTTAATGTTTGTATTAGTGACGTTGCCCATTAAGTCGCGAACATATTCCATTCGATTACCCAGTGAATCAACAATGGCAATCAGTCTTTCACCATCATCATATTCATAATTGATGGTTTGTCCGCTAGGTGCAGTAATGGTTTTAACTGAACCAGTCGGTAAGTAGTCATACTGAGTCAATGCGCCATTCACGGTAGAAGCTGCAAGCCATCCCCTCGGCGTGTAAGTCATGGTTGAAATCATGCCATTGGCATCAGTCACCATTCCAACTCGACGGCTAGCATCATAATTTTCAAAAGTAGTCACATGACCAAGGGCATTGGTTATCGTACTGACATTTCCGAGCAAATCATAAGTAAAAGAAGTGACATCATTCACATCAGTACGAGCGCCATCAATGGAATCAACTAATCCAGCAACACCATAATTTATTGTGGTGGTTCGTGTTTCAAGAGACGTTAAATCGGTTAATGTTGTTGTGGTGCGTTGACCTTGAGTATCATAACCGTATTCGGTTTTTAGGTTGCCTGAAGCAACACTTAAAACTTGGCGAGTGGCTTTGTCCCAAACCGTGGTGTAGGTTTTTTCATCAGGTGTTCCAACTGCTTCTGTGCGACTGGTTTCAAGACCATCCGCGTCATGAATAAAGGTAGTAACAGCACCTGCTGGGCTGGTTGATTTTGATACATAGCCATTAGCATCATATCCATACACCCAACTTCCAACAGCGCAATCAATACACGTGATTTGCTCATATTTATCTAACAGTTTCTTAAAGCGACCGCCGATATAACGGGTGGAATAGTGATAAATTAAATCATTAGAAAGTGTATCTGACACATGAGTGGTCACACGGGTTTGATTGGCAACTGAATAATCCAGTTCAACTTTTTCTAAACTAACCCCATGCTCGCTGCTAATGGCTCGTCCATTGATGTCGTAATTCCAAGTAGCAAGACGAATGCCTTTTTCATTAATTTTACCGGTTAAATGGTTAGGGAAATTAATATTTTCAAACAGATAAGTCATTGAGGGATTATCAGATAAATTCGCAGGCGTATCATCAGGATAAATAATCTTGGTTAAATTCTGATTGGCATCATATTCAAAAAAGGTTTCTCGCTTTTCTGGGTCAATCAATTTTGAAAGTAAATCTTGACCGTTGTAGAAATACTTTAATTGCTGCCCATAATGATTAGTGACGGTGCTGAGTTTTCCAGTTGGTGTATAGGTGTAGGTTCGAGTCTTACCATTGGCGAGAGTTTTAGTTGTTAACAACCCTGCTGAGTCAAACGAATAAACCGTTCCGCTTGGCATGGTCTGAGTGAAAGAACCATCGGTTTCAATTTTAAAGCTTCCGCTTTTACTGGAGGTGTTTTTTAATTGTATATCGGCGGTTGCGCCATAGAACATATGGCTAAAGCCACTTTTGTAACTAACTTTAAAAAGCTTTCCGCCATTTTGGTTGTAAATTTGCTCCACTTTTCGTGAATGGTTTCCTTTTCTTTGATTGCCTTGTAGCGAATTAAACCATTGACCGAGAGTTGAAGAGGTTTCATCAAATTTGGGGCTGGCATAGTGAGTGGTGTAACTCAACGGGTCGCTCCCTGTACCTTGGTAAACTATGTCTGTTTGTGTTTTTTGACCTGTTGAGCATTGGATGGGGTTCCCGACGACACCGACTGTTCCCGGAGTTAAACCGAGCCTAGTTTCGATGGCTGTTGCTTCATTTTGGCTGCATGCCTCTTTAAGGCATAAATCGATTGTTCCGTCTAATTCGAAATCTACTGATGTAGGGTGGCTGGCTGGACAGCCTTGCCTGACATATTCATCACGATAAATATCGAAATTTGCTGCGCCAATAACTTCTGTCTCCCATCTTCTAAGTTCCCCTCTTCCATTGCCGTATATATAATGTGTTCCCAATGTACTTGTGAATTGTCCTGTGACAACAATAGGATTTACCGGGCAATGAAAGGAGAATTCCTCTCTAGTAAAAAAGCCAGCATCGGCATAACCTTCTTCAATTACTTCACAAGAGGCAATAATCGCCTCATCAACGCTTGCATAGTCGGCATGAGCTAAAGGAAGACCTTTATATGTTCTAATTTTTGTAAAGTTTATTTGTGTAGGTTCGACCCAGTCACTGGAAGCAAAGGTTGAAAAACTAAGTACAAACAAAAATAAAGACAAAAAAGATTTAACTCTAAACATACCAATCCCTTAAACAATAATGAAAAATTTATTTTATTATGAAAAACTCAAGCCAAATACTATTTGAAATCAACAACCCACCGTTATCAATATCCTGCCAAAAGCTAGCAATATTCGGACATTTTTATAAGATTCGATTAAATTTTGAGTAGGGCTGGCTAAAAATCAACCAAAAATGAAGAAAGAAAAAATGAAATAGTTTTAAAATCCTTTTAACTCAATCGAGTACCAACTTCCTTATGATTTTGAATTTTCTAGGGGCAGATAGTAACAGTACATCTCAATTTTGCAATAATATGTTTTAGGAGCAGGCAAACGAGGAGTCTAGACAATAAACTCAAAATTATTGAAGGAAATTAAAATGCTCTTGCCCTGGACATTTCGCTCATCAATTGTATTTACCTGTAAACAAAGGCACAATACGCCTTTATCATGAAAATCAGTAAAAAAACGCCCAAAACGCCAAATACCCAATGAGTTACCAAGTACTAGCCAGAAAATGGCGTCCTAAATCTTTTGAAGAATTAGTCGGGCAAAAGCAGACGGCTAAGGCGTTGATCAATGCCCTTGAGACTCAACGATTACACCATGCCTACTTATTTTCAGGTACTCGCGGTGTTGGTAAAACAACCATTGCGCGGATCTTATCTAAAAGCTTAAACTGCGAACAAGGGATCACCTCAAAGCCTTGCGGAGAATGTTCCAGCTGTGTTGAAATCGATCAAGGGAACTTCGTTGATTTGATGGAAATCGATGCGGCATCTAAAACCAAAGTTGAAGATACTCGCGAGCTGCTCGACAATGTTCAGTACCGACCAACTCGTGGGCGGTATAAGGTCTATCTGATAGATGAAGTTCACATGCTCAGCGGGCATAGCTTTAATGCTTTACTAAAAACACTCGAAGAGCCACCGCCGCACGTTATTTTTCTACTCGCGACCACCGACCCACAAAAGCTTCCTGTGACAGTCTTGTCTCGCTGCTTACAATTTAACCTCAAGCGCATGGAAGAGGCGGAAATTATCCATCATTTGGACATGATCTTAACCGCTGAGCAAATTCAATTTGATCGCGAAGCATTATCACCTATCGCTAAAGGTGCCGATGGCAGTATGCGTGATGCGCTGAGTTTGCTTGATCAAGCAATCGCTTATTGCGGCGACAAACTCGAATTAGCAGCGGTTCTGGAAATGTTAGGCAGCATCGATCAATCTTATTGTTTTCAATTGTTAGATGCTATTCAGAATAATAATGCGACTCAGCTAATGACTGTTATTCAACAAATGTCACAATATTCGCCCGACTATTTTGAAGTCATGTCTGACTGGCTAAATCTGTTGCATCGTATCGCCGTAACACAGGCAACCGGTAGCACCGAAGATGAACAGATTAGTCAACTTGCAGAGTCTATTTCCGCCGCTGATCTTCAGCTCTACTATCAGCTGTCTCTGCAAGCCAAAAAAGATCTTCCATTCGCGCCGCATCCACGCCAGGGTTTTGAAATGGCATTGCTGAGAGTTCTCGCTTTCAGACCGAAAAAATCGCCAACACCAACTAATTTGCCTGATCCCAATCGTCCAGTAACGACTCCTAATCATCCAGTAACGACAAATTCAACAAGCGCGACTCAGTCGGTAAATACTCAATCAGAGCAAGCAAAAAAAAAAGTAGTCCAATCAACCGCTGATGTGGCGGCAATTTCTGCCAATACAAGCCCCTGTAAGACAAGCCGCTCAAATACTAGTGAAAACACGGCGCGAAAAATTCAATCAGAACCCACGATTAATCAGGCTCAAGAACAAAATCAAGCTCCAGCTCAAGAACAAAATCAAGCATCTCGGGTTGAAAGCCGAATTAGGTTAGTTGCTGATAACACGACTAAAATAGAGCATCCATCAGGTTTAAGCGCAAAAACTGCTGAACCTCCCGTTGAATATCAACAAAATCAGGTGTCAGCACAATTTAACAACAATACGGCAGATGACGCAGAGATCGAATACAAAGGTTTGTATCCAGATGCCAAAGCCATCTCTCTTGAAAATACCAGTTTTGATAATTGGCACTACCTGGTCGACCAAATGAATATTGAAGCTAATGGTTTGCAAGTATTGCTTAATTCACTGGGAACATATAAAGATAACATTCTAAATATCAATCATTTAGATAAGGTTTCTCATCTACTTACTGCGAACCTTCAAGGTTCACTAGTTAGTCAGATCAAGCAGCATTTTGCAGACGAAAAATCAAATAGTTTCGCAGTTGAATTTATTGCCGCGAAAGAACTCGCGGAAACACCAAAAGAAAAACAAATCAAACTATATCAAGCGAATATTGATATAGCATACCAACAACTAACCGATGATCCATGTGTTTCCAAACTACAACAAGTTTTAAACGTCGATCTCGATCGACAATCAATCCGACTCAATGTCGGCAAAAATAAATCACTTAAATCCGTTTAACAGAGGTCAGTATGAAAGGTCTAGGCGACTTAATGAAACAAGCGCAGCAGATGCAAGAAAAAATGCAGGATGCTCAAAAAGAAGTTGCAAATGTAGAGGTATCCGGCGAATCTGGAGCAGGGCTGGTCAAGGTGGTTATGACTGGTCGCCACGATGTAAAGTCAATCAAAATTGATCCAACTTTGTTATCCGAAGATATCGAAGTCATGGAAGATATGATCGCTGCGGCGATGAATGATGCGGTTCGTAAAGTCGAAGAGGAAACCAAGGATATGATGTCGTCGGTCACCAATGGTATACCTTTACCACCAGGCTTTAAAATGCCATTTTAAAGCCACGATTTTACTTTAAGCGTGTACAATAAATGAAATCTCAAACTTTGCTATCTGAGCTAATTGACGCTTTTTGCTGCTTGCCGGGTGTTGGCAGAAAGTCTGCACAGCGTATGGCATATTACTTGTTAGACAAAAATCGTCAGGGTGGATTAGTCCTATCTTCTAGCCTACAACAGGCAATGCAAGAAATCGGTAATTGTAATCGATGTCGGGATTATACTGAATCAGATGTCTGTCATATCTGTTTAAACGAGCGACGCGATGAAACCATATTATGCGTCGTTGAATCGCCGTCAGATGTGGTTGCAATCGAGTCAACCGCTAATTTCAATGGTCAATTTTTTGTATTGCTCGGTCAACTATCACCATTAGATGGCATTGGTCCCGATGAAATTGGTATGCCATTGTTGGCTCAAAGGCTTACAGAAGGGCTGATTAAAGAAGTGATTGTCGCGACTTCATCGACCATAGAAGGGGAGGCGACAGCGCATTATATCGCGCAGATGACTCAGCAAAATATCACTCAATCAATTCAAGTAACACGCTTGGCGCAAGGTGTGCCTGTTGGAGGGGAGTTGGAGTATTTAGATCAATCGACGCTGGCTTTATCTTTAGCGAATCGCAAAACAATTTGAGTGCCGGTTTAACGAGGCGATGGAGTCAGATAGTTTACCTAAACGTCTCACCTGGATAACTCACCGCGTAAATTAGTTTGCATTTTTTGTTTGATCTCTTCGGTCGAGCAGTCACTACTTAATAGATAATTAAGCTTCGCCAAGGTTGCCTCTGGCGTCATATCAAAACCACTAATCACCCCAGAGTCTAACAAGCGCTGACCTGTTTCATAGCGGGTCATATCAACGCCGCCCTTTATGCATTGAGTGCAGTTAACGACAATCACACCTTTTTTATTGGCGTCTGAAATTAAGTTTAATAGTTCATCATCGTTACAGGGCGCATTTCCCATGCCATAGGTCATTAAAACCAGTCCTTCAGTTCCTGAATTAAACACAGCTTCTAACATTTTCGCCGAAAACCCTGGAAATAAGCTTAACACCACAACATTTGGGCGTGATATTTTATTTATTTTCAATGGCTTAGAAGGATCTTTTAATAGTATTTCTTGATTAACATGAATTTGTGAGCCTACTTTGACTAAAGCTGGAAAATTTGGCGACTGAAAGGCATGAAAACCGCTGGCATCAGTTTTTCGCGTTCTATTGCCTCGGTATAGGCGATTGTGAAAATACAAACCAACTTCGGGAATATTGTATTGAGAGGCTAGTAAAATAGATGTGATTAAGTTATCCCTTGCGTCTGTTCGCATTTGTGACCAAGGGATCTGAGAGCCTGTGACAATCACAGGTTTTGATAAATCTTCCAGCATAAAAGAAAGGGCGGAAGCGGTGTAAGCCATGGTATCCGTTCCATGCAAAACAATAAAACCATCGAAGTCATCATAGTGGGATTTTATGTCTTCAGAAATTCGATACCAATCTTCGGGGGTAATGTTTGATGAATCAATAAGATTGCTATATTCATTAACAAAAATTTCCGGCATATCAGGATAAGCAAGTTCAGGCAACTTATTAACTTGCTCAGTGAAATAGCCAGCTTCAGGCATGAAACCATGCTCACTGGTTTTCATGCCTATGGTACCGCCAGTGTAGGCGATATAGACTCGTTTATAACTCATCTATCCGAGATCCGTTTATAGACAGGGAGGAATTGCTATTTTATCTCACAAAAACAAGTGGCGTAAGCGCTATTTGGATCGTTCCACTGAGTGAGTAACTGAAGTCCTGAGTTAATTTCACTCATCAACTGGCTCTTCCAACTAGTTTTATGCCTGGACTGTTGCTTCTCTTGAAGTAGATCATTCACTTGAGATTGACCAAACAGATCTCTTAAGAATTTTTCGTTGTCAGATAAAGTTCGTTTTACATTGAGTACTTCATAGTTGGTCATTTCAGCAAGCTTCGCCGCTGATTCAATCGCATCATTTAGTCCGCCTAAATGATCAACAAGACCTAACTCATGCGCTTTTTTACCTGACCACACGCGACCTTGAGCAATTTTATCGACGTCTTCGATGCTCATATTTCGTCCTTTTGAAACCAGCGCCAAGAATTTATCGTAGCCTGAATTGATGCTTGTTTGAATCATTACACCAACATCTTCTGAAAGCGGCATACCAACATCAATAGGATTCGCATACTTAGTCGTTCCAACGCCATCACGATGAATTCCCCATTCATTTAGTGGTTTCTCAAAAGTTGGGATCATGCCAAAAATTCCGATAGAACCGGTAATCGTGGTTGGTTTTGCCCAAATTTCATCCGCTGTCGCTGAAATCCAATATCCGCCTGATGCCGCCACATCGCCCATAGAAGCAACGACTTTAATGCCGTCAGCTTGTGCTTTAACTAACTCTTGACGAATAACTTCAGAGGCAAATGCACTACCACCACTGCTATCGACTCTTAAAACAATTGCACGTACATTATCGTTATTGCGAGTTTTTCTAATCAATCGGGCAACGGTATCACCGCCGATATTACCTTCTTTATGCTCGCCATCCAAAATTGCGCCTTTTGCGGTAATCACCGCGACTTTGTAGGTATCTGGAGAAGGGAAATTATAAGCTGCACGAGTGGCTTTTAAATAACTTGAATGAGATATGTTCTTGAAGGATTTAGTTTTTTCATCCATTCCCACCATCGCGATCATTTTTTCTCTAAATTCAATTCTGGTCATAAGTTGATCGACCAAACCTGCGTCTAATGCCATTTTTGCCGCATCGCCTTTGTTGGCAATCAAGTTTTCTTTATAGTTATTGATGTAGCTGCTCAAATCATCTGCGGTAAGTGAACGACGTTTTGCTAAATCCTCTAAGAAATCAGACCACAGATCGCCCATCCAGGCTTTATTTGCTTCTTTTGCAGCTTCGGACATGTCGTCTCGAATAAACGGTTCGACCGCTGATTTGAATGTACCGACTTTAAAGACATGAACATTCACACCGATTTTATCCAGCATCGATCTAAAGTAGGTTCCGATGCGAGCAAAACCCGTTAAGAAAATACCGCCCTGAGGACTCATAATGACTTCATCTGCCTGAGAAGCGAGGAAATATTGCGCCTGATTTAAGTTATCATCAAAAGCGATGACCTTCTTACCACTGGTTTTAAAATCTTGAATCGCATCAGCTAAATCTTGTAGTTTTGTAACACCAGATCCCCACATATAAGACGTTGAAATGACCAGGCTAGTGATCCGTTTATCGTCTTTGGCAGTATCGATCGCTTCTATTAGATCATAGAGCAATGTTTCTGGAGCATCTTCATTGCCAGCTGCTTCTTGCATTGCTTTTTCAACGGGATCTTTGTAAGTTAATTGCTCAACGATATAGCCATTCGGCTGAATAACGAGCGCTACACCATTTTCTACGGTGGGTTTATCGCCTGAACTGGCAATAACACTGATGATAACAATAAGAACCACAAAGAATACAAAATTTAGAAATATCCGACGGCTTAAATCAAACCCATGCCATAAATTCTTAAATAATTTGGTCATTTTAATCCCTAGTTTATAAATTGATGCAAGTTGATGTGAATTATAGAAGACTTAAAAGATTGGCTTATCGAAAGCAGTTCTTTTATATCAACGCTTAGCTTATACCAATCAGCAGCAAAGTGTTAGCGGTAATCTATTCTAACTCATGTATAAGACATAAAATATAACATAACTTACTGAATTTTATAGAATAATCAGCTCAGGTTAAAGTGTTAGTAAATCTTTCTGGCAATTGTTATCAGATTTGCTGAGTATATAAAAAAACTATAAGAATTAAATCCTTTAAAATCAATTACAAAACAACCAATATATCGCAGTCAAAAATGATATTGCTGCTATATTTGGTGTAGGTTTGGTCAAAATTATAATAAGTTTGGAGTGTATTAATGTTGTTACACAAGGGGTTTATCGGAAAAATCGAATTTGATGATCGGCGCTTGTTATTAACAGGCGAAGTACTCAATGCCCTCGATTTGCTCGAATTTGATGGACAAACCGCTGAAGAAATTAAACAAAATTTCATCAAATGTATCGAAGACTATTGTGAACTTCATCATGAACAGAGTGATTCTGGCTCTGTAACATTCATTGGAAATTACAATATTAGTTTACCAAAAGACAAACAAGATAAAGTTATGGATGCAGCTATGAAAGATGGTTCGAGCATGGAAGTATGGTTAAACCGTCGCGTAAACGAGCATTTAGGCGAATTTTTTGATGATGATGTGGCTTAAAAAACTTAATCACAAATCTTATAAACAAACTTCAAAGCCAAACAAAAATAGTCGCCTAAAGTGTAAATTTGCTGGATAATTGCCTGATTACTCAGGTTCAACACAAGTTGTTATTTTTTGCACGACATCTCAATAGAAGACAAAGATAGTAAGCATTCTCCCTTTGATAAAGTTCAACTTTGGACTATCGACACAGATCATGCTGGGCAGCGGATCGACAACTACTTATTTTCTCAATTAAAAGGGGTTCCCAAAAGCCGGATTTACCGAATTTTGCGTAAAGGTGAATTACGAGTTAATAAGGGTAGGGTGAAAGCCGTTTACAAGCTTAAGAGTGGTGATGTTTTAAGAATACCACCCATTCGAGTGTCTGAACGAAACGAGAATTCCCAGTTGTCGAATCTAGATAAGGTTCGCGATCTTGAAAACTGCATTTTGTTAGAAACCAAACAATATATGGTGCTCAATAAGCCTTCGGGAATAGCGGTACATGGAGGAAGCGGGCTTTCATTTGGTGTGATCGAAGCATTTAGAGCGCTACGCCCGAAGGAAAAATTTCTGGAGCTGGTTCATCGTATCGATCGTGATACCTCAGGCTGTCTGCTGATCGCTAAACGCCGTTCTTTTTTAATTCATTTTCAAAATCAGCTTAGACATCGCAAAATGAATAAGGAATACGTTGCGATTGTTTCCGGGCGTTGGCAAAAAGAATTTAAACGAGTCGATGCACCTTTATTAAAAAAAGAATTGCCATCGGGAGAGCGCATAGTGGTTGTGGATAAAGCTGGAAAACCCTCAGAAACCCGTTTCAGTTTATTAGAACACCTGGGAACAACAAATCAGTATAGCTTTATTAAAGCCAAACCCGTAACCGGGAGAACCCATCAAATACGCGTTCATGCTCGGCACTGTCATTGTCCATTGCTTGGCGATGAAAAATATAGCAATTTAGAGGCAGATCACGAAATATTAAAAAAACTCAAAATTAAGACTTTTATGCTGCACGCCCAACGGCTCAGCTTTACCTTGCCTGAGAGTGAAGAAAGAGTTCAAGTGGAAGCACCTTTGCCAAAAACTATGGAATTCGTTGTTAACTCTTTGCGTTCGTCAAATTAACTGATACAACTAATGATAGAAGACGAGTTTTCTCAATTATTTACACCTCACGTTGATGTTTTATACCGCATGGCTTTCCAATGGACTTTAGATCCAAATGATGCAGAAGAGTTAGTTCAAGAGCTGGCGTTGAAACTAGTCAATAAAGTGCCTGAATTACGTAGGCTAGATCAACTTAGACCTTGGCTTATTAAGGTCATGTATCGGATATTTATCGACCTACATCGGCGGAAAGTGAATAACCCGGTTGTATTTGAGAATTCTCTTAATCTAGATGAGAGTCTCACCAACAATTCTGTTGACCAATCAAAAGAGCCGGAAACGAGAGTTGATTCAGAGAAGTTAAAAGTAGAACTTATTAAAGAACTAAAAAAAATCGAACCGAACAGAGCGACTGCTTTATTCTTATTTGAAGTAGAAGGCTATTCAATTAACGAAATTGCCGAGTTACAGCAAGTATCAGAAGGTACTGTTAAATCACGAATTTTTAGAGCCAAAGATAGTCTTAAGAAAAAGATCTCTTTGGGAACCTTTTGGGATGATTATTCGTGATAAGGTAAACATAGGTGAGTATTTATATGAACTGTAATTTAGCTCGAAAACACATTGATAGATGGCATATTGAAGCATCGCTGCTGGAACATCCGCAAATAGAGCCACATAACTTTGCGGTTGGCGAACCTTTGCCGCAGGAAACTATAGAGCACATTCAAGAGTGTCAACTTTGTGAACAATATGCTCAAAACCATATACTGAATCTTCAGCTGACAAGCATTGCCCAAGTCAAAGCTCCCTCCGGTTTAGCTGAAAGAGTGATATCAAATGCCCAAGAGCAAAACAGCCGACAAAAAACTAAACAAGATCAGATATGGCGCAAACCTTTGCTTAAATACGGTTTCGTTGCGGTTTTTATTGTCAGCTTGTCTTTTGTATTTATCAATAGCCAACTGCCGAAGCAACCAGGAAGTATAGATTACGCGGATATATTGTCTAATATCGAATTGCAGGTAGGAGAAGTTAAAAACACTCAAGTCCAGTTAACATTACAACAAGCGATCAGCCAGGCAAGTATGAGGGTGAAGCTACCAACCCACATTGAAATAGATGGATACCAGGACGTCAGGCTATTAAACTGGCAAACCAATTTGAAAAGTGGTAAAAATGTGATGGTTTTGCCACTTCAATTGTTAGAGCCAATCAACGGGTTGATTGCTATTGAGGTAGAGCACCAAGGCGTCACAAAATCCTTTACCATAAATGTTAACGTTGTAGAGCAAGTAGACGATGAAGATAAGACCATTTAGTGCGAAATTGCTGCTAACCGGGGGTATCTCAGATTTCTTTCCTGAGATAACTAGAGTATTGACGTTTACGTTGGCTCTGCTCTTTGCAAGCAATTCAGCCATCGCTCAAGAGAGTGCCACCAAGGAAAATCCAGATGCCACCAATCAGGCTGATGAATTAGATATTTTCATAACCATCCTTGATGAAAAAGATCAGCCAGGTAAAGTAGAGCAGTTAATATCGCTGCCTTCCGTATCCTCTCAAAAAGTGCTAAAAAACCAGCAATCTAAAACTAAAAAAACGAAAAGTAAATCGAAAGAAGCGCGCAATAAAGCGCAAGAGAGAATCAATAATCTATTAGGTAATCCGAACTCAGAAACGATGCCCGACAGTTTGCCTGCAGATCTGCGTCGCGTTGTCCCTCCACGAAAGCCACCAAAACCTCCAAAGCCTAAAAAGTAACTAAATGACAATGACTATCAGTGATCGTCATTTTTTGCTTGTGAAAGGAGATTCGAGCACGCTATCGATAAATAAATTAACAATAAATAGATTAATAATTTTTGACCTCATACTAATAAGAACGTTTATTATCAATTAAACTAACCACTTCACTATAACCATTAGGATTCTTAATGCCGTGTTTTAGAGCAATATTTATGCTCTCAACGATATTTTTAGGTTCAACTTTTGCTAACGCTCAATCTAATTTTGAGCTAGCAACTGATAAATTTAACTCTGGTGAGTTTAAACAGGCACTGACGTTATTTTTGCGCGAAGTTGAAGCTGGTAATAAAAAGCCACAAGTGATTTTCAATGTGGGATCAGTTTATTTAAAACTTTCGCAGTACGAAAATGCAAGAGCTTACTTCACGCAGCTACTTGAAGAAAAAAACTGGCAAATCTTAGCTGAATTTTACTTGGGTTACATCGCAGTAAAAAAGAAGGATATAAAAAGTGCAAAACTCTATTTTCAGCATGTTTCCGAGCAAAACCAATATCCAAAATTGAAACAGGTAGCACTTGCCAAATTAGCCGATATAGCCAAGTTGGACAAGCATAACGATTTAGAAATCAAACATGGTGTTGCACCATCAATCTTTTTAGCAACTCGATTAGGGCTGGACTCGAACCCTATCGCGATATCCGATGCGTTTCAAATACCCTCATCTCAACTAGAGGATTCGTTTTATGAGGTCATGCTATTTGGTAGAAAGAAGCTAAAAAACATCCTGTCTACGGACTTAGACTGGCAAGGTTACTTGTTAAACCGAAAATACAATCAGTTTTCAAGCTTAAATACCTCCACTCTCAACAGCGGTATTTTCCATCAGAATAATTGGCAGGGCTGGCGAATCAATAAAGGAATCAACATATATTTAAACTGGTTGGACGGTGAAGGGTTTTACCGTCAGCTAGACGTACCATTCGAACTTAAAAAAAACTATGCCGCAACCAAAATCAGGCTTGAGTTTACGCCTGGTTTTGTTCGAGGTCAAAGCCGATTCGACTACATGAGTGGAACGAGCTTTAAACTCGTTGGTGAGGCAGGTTGGGACTTTGGTGATCTAGAGCTAACGACGAGTTACTCGTTCGATTCAAGCAACCGTAAGGGGTTAAAGACACAGGATAACTGGTTCAGTTATTCGCCAACCAGTAATATTCTGATGGCTCAATTAATTTGGCATTATCAGCCGGATCTAGACCTCACGCTCGGCTCCAGGTATTCCAATAGCGTTTATGATGGTAAAGATCGGTTACTCGATGGTGACTCACAAATCAAACAAGCGAGGCGAAAGTCAGACTTTTTGGCTTTTTATCTGGATATAGATTACCGCTGGTCAAATAGACTGATGCTCAATTTCAACTTTCAGTCAGAAAATAACAATGAGAACTTTAATTTATACGAATATCAGCGAACAGAAATAGCAATTGGGGCGAGTTATCAGTTTAAATAAAAACTAGGAACCTTTTTTCTATTGGCACGTGTAGGCTAATTAGGAGTCAGAGATTCCCACCTTTTGATGTCATTTTAGCTATTGGTAAAATGACGATAACTTACCGTTTTAGGAGTACGCTATGGTTTTTTTGAAGAAATTTGTTTACAGTTTATCCTCTGTCATTCTGGTTATGTCGATGGTCGCGTGCAATAGTTCCAGCGATGATTCAACTACCTTAACATTATCCATCACAGATGCTCCAGTTGATGGTGCTACGGCAGTCGTTGTTGAGTTTACCGGGGTTGAATTAAAGCCCGCAGGTGGATCGGCGGTTAGTTTTGACTTTGACGCGCCGAGGCAGATCGATCTTTTCGCACTACAAGGTACTGATGCCTCGGATCTATTGACTGATGTAGAAGTAGAGGCAGGTGATTATAACTGGGTACGTTTAAAAGTGAATGCACTGGTTAATACCATGGATTCGTTTATCACTTTTGAAGATGGCAATAGTTATTCCTTGTACATTCCAAGTGGTGGTGAAACAGGACTAAAGCTTGTTCGAGGGATCACTATTAATCAAGGTACACAAGCATCTTTTGTGATTGATTTCGATTTGAGAAAATCTGTAGTTGATCCACGAAATGAAGCATCGGATTATTTCCTTAAACCGGCTTTAAGATTGATTGACAATAATGAGTCTGGTGATATTCAAGGGAGCGTAGCTAATGCCACAGCAGAGCTAGAGGCATGCAGTAACGGAGCGGCTGTGTACGTGTATGAAGGTTTAGATGTGGTTGCCGATGATGAGGGCAGCGCTACGCCGCCGCTAACAAGCGTAAACGTCGCGTTTGACAGTGATGCCAATACTTATAGCTACACGGTAGGGTACTTAACACCAGCGGATTACACTCTCGCTATCACCTGTCAAGCTGGTGATGACCAACCTGAGACTGATGAAGAAATTGAGTTTTTAGCGAGCATTAACGCTACGGTGGTAGCTGATCAGGTGACGGTTGCTAATTTTGAGTAGTTTTTTCGTTTGAAATAATCTCTTAAATAAGATGATGCGTAATTAACTAGCTTATTATAACTTTATCGAGATATAGAATTCTATATCTCGATAAATCTCAGAAAAAGATCAGCATGTCTGATCTTTTTTTATGGCAGTTACTTTCAAATAGACTAAAAAATTTATATCCTTTAGAGTAAAATAAATCTAAATCGTCAAAACTCTTGGTATTTGCGAATGAAAGTGAAAATAATGACCTATGTCAGTGCAATTTTTCGCGGATCAGCGAGAATACAAAAGTGAGAGTTTAAAGGTCTTGATTACGGCTGATTAGTTAATAACGTTTCATTTTCAATTATATGGAGAGTAAAAAATGTTTGAATCACTTAAACATTGGTTTGAAAACCTTCCTCATGCAGATCACCTTTTTGAACATCCTGAAGAAGAGAAAATCCACGTAGCATTAGCATCGGTTTTGTACCATGTGGTTTCAGCAGATCATAATGAAAGCCGCAATGAGAAAGAGAAATTTCAACACTTTCTGTCCGACGAGTTTGATATGAACAAAGAGCAAATATCGACTTTGTACGGTTATGTCAAAACGCTAAAAAGCGATTTAAAGTCTGATCTCAAGACGGTTGAAGAATATCTCAAACATAACCCTGCTTTACGTATGAGATTTATGGGAAAATTAAACCAGCTCATTTGTGTTGATGGTGCAAAAAATGATGAGATTGAAATTTTTTATGAAGCGATGAAGGTTGTTTTTCCTGATATAGAAACTTAAAAAAACTGCAGAAATAAATAAGAAGTAAATTGTTTAATAAAAGGTGTTAGAGGTGTAGATGTAGATGTAGATAATAGAAACTGAGTTAGCAAAAAAGGTGAAGTCATGCGTTCACACATTAAAATATTAACGATAATCGCGATCATCATCGGCGTTCTTTTATATCTTTTTTCTCCCAATTTACTTGCTAATCCAAAATCCGAAAGTCAGCAGGGCAAAATATATGTTACTTCCATTGACGGTGCTATCAGTCCGGCAAATGCAGACTACTTCAGTCGTGGACTAGACACCGCAATTAACAATAACGCCGATCTTTTATTACTAAACCTGAATACTCCCGGTGGTCTAGATAAGTCGATGCGAGAGATGATCCAAGCGATTTTATCTTCACCGATCCCTGTTGTTATTTATATTTCGCCAAAAGGTGCCAGAGGCGCTAGCGCGGGCACTTATTTAATTTATGCCAGTCATATTGCCGCAATGGCTCCTGCAACCAACTTAGGCTCAGCGACCCCCGTTACTATTGGCATGGGCGAACCGACCGAGCCGAACACCTTCGATAAAAATAATAAAGAAAAAACCGTCGATGAAAATAATCACGAATTAGAAAACGAAACATCTACTGATTTCAGCAAGACAATCGATACCATGCAAAGAAAAATGATCAATGATGCTCAAGCGTATATTCGAAGTTTAGCTCAGCTTCGAGGTCGAAACGAAGAGTGGGCGGTAAAAGCGGTCAGTCATGCAGCTAACTTGTCGGCAAATGAAGCACTGGAGAATAATGTGATTGATCTCATTGCATACAACCAGAATGAGTTGTTCGAGGCTTTGCACCAGTGGGAAGTTCTGATGGGAGATAAAAAAATTATTTTACAATTAATCAATCCTGAAGTTATAGAACTGAAACCTGACTGGAAAACCGAAATTTTAATTGTTATTACTGATCCCAGTTTGGCCTATTTATTGCTGCTGGCGGGGATCTATGGGTTGATGTTTGAATTTCTTAATCCCGGAAGCCTGCTGCCCGGAACCATTGGTTCGATTTGTCTTGTTGTCGCTTTGTATGCCCTTAACATGTTGCCGATTAATATGGCAGGACTAATTTTGTTATTGATTGGCGTGATCTTGATGGTCGCAGAAGCTTTTATGCCGAGCTTCGGCGTGTTAGGAGTTGGCGGTATTATTGCATTCACCATAGGCTCGTTTATGTTGATGGATACAAAACTTCCTGGCTATCAGATTGCACCTGCATTGATTATCTCAATGGCTCTGGTAAGTGCTTTTAGTGTGGTGTTTGTGTTATCGATGTTGTTGAAAGCCAGGCGTCGTCCACTTGTCAGCGGTGAGCAGGAACTGATTGATGAAATCGCAATCGCGGTAGAAGGTTTCTCAAAGCAGGGCAGAGTGCTTATTCGAGGAGAAATATGGCAAGCAAGATGCAAACAAAATGTAAAAAAAGATCAAAAGTTACGTGTAAAGCAGATCGATGGATTAATTCTGGAAGTTGTTCCAGCGAAAAGCACTTCTCAAGAAAATAATCTCAGTAAAATAGCAGCCAGTTAAATTCATACAGTGAATGGAGGATTAAACATGTTACCGAACATTGGTATTTTTCTAGGAGTATTTGCACTCTCTATTGTGGTTTCTCTTTTTAGAATTTTAAGAGAATATGAGCGCGGTGTGATTTTTATGTTAGGACGTTTTTACAAAGTAAAAGGTCCAGGGTTGATCATCGTGGTGCCATTCATTCAACAAATGGTTCGTGTCGATTTAAGAACGGTGGTGATGGATGTACCAACGCAGGATGTTATTTCACGCGATAACGTTTCGGTAAAAGTTAACGCGGTCATCTATTTTCGAGTACTTGATCCACAAAAAGCCATTATCAACGTAGAAAATTATTACGATGCAACTAGCCAGCTGGCGCAAACAACATTGCGCTCGGTACTTGGTCAACATGAGCTTGATGAGATGCTTATGTCTCGTGACAGACTAAACTCTGATATTCAAGATATTTTAGATCGACAAACCGATGGCTGGGGAATAAAAGTTTCCAATGTTGAAATTAAACATATTGATTTAGATGAATCTATGATCAGGGCAATCGCCAGACAAGCAGAAGCCGAGCGTGAAAGACGAGCCAAAATAATCCATGCTGAAGGCGAATTACAGGCCTCCGAAAAACTTCTGCAAGCGGCGAAAGTTTTATCAGAGCAACCCGAAGCAATCCAGTTACGTTATCTCAGTACCCTGAATAATATTGCGGGCGATCATAATTCAACGATTGTATTCCCTGTGCCATTAGATTTTTTAAATAGTTTTAAGACAAGAGCAGATAATTAGATACTCTGGAAACTGACAAAACTTTATGGGGTCGATAATAGAACTATGGAATATAAAGATTATTATAAAATCATGGCATTAGATAAAAATGCCACTCAAGCTGAGATAAAAAAGACTTACCGTAAACTCGCTCGTAAATATCATCCTGATGTCAGTAAAGAGCCCGATGCCGAACAAAAATTTAAAGAAGTTGGTGAAGCATACGAAGTGCTTAAAGATCCTGAAAAAAGAGCTGCCTATGATCAACTAGGTGCTAACTGGCAAGCAGGACAGGATTTCAAACCACCGCCAGGTTGGGATGCAGGTTATGAGTATAGTGGAGCAGGACAACAGGGTTTTAGCGACGTAGATGCCGCAGTGTTTAGTGATTTTTTTGAATCACTTTTTGGTCAACAGGCTGGAGGACAATCGTCCGGATTTAGTTCTTCACAAAGAACATCGCATTCAGCTCACTCTTTAAAGGGACAAGATCATCACGCTAAAGTTTTAATTGACCTTGAAGATGCGTTTAACGGTGCAACTCGAGAAATCAGTTTACAAACTCCAAAATTAACTCAACAAGGAACAGTAACCACTCAAACCAGAACATTGAAAGTAAAAATCCCAAAGGGGGTTAAACAAGGGCAACAAATCAGATTAGCCGGTCAAGGCGAACCTGGACATATGGATGGGAACAACGGTGACCTTTACCTCGAACTTGAATTTAAACCTCATACCTATTTTTCGGTTGAAGCGCATGATCTTTATTTAAAATTACCTGTTACACCATGGGAAGCTGCACTTGGGTCTAAAATAAAAATTCCGACTCCAACTGGTGATATTGAACTAAAAATTCCTCAAGACTCGAAAGCTGGCAATAAACTACGTTTGAAAGGTAGAGGAATACCAGCAAAAATGCCTGGTGATCTTTACGTAATTTTGCAAATCGAGCTACCACCATCAGATAGTCAGCCCGCAAAAGATTTTTACAAAAAAATGGCTGAGCAAATGCCCTTTAATCCACGAGCTGAACTTAACCTTCGTACCGATAGGGGAGTATAGTTAATATGATAGAGAAAAATAAATCAGATGATATTGTATCAGGCGTTCTTCTCGATGAACATTACTCGTTAACTCTTACGGAATTTTGTAATGCATGTAAAGTGGAAACCCGGTGGGTTGTCGAGTTGATAGAAGAAGGAATTTTGCAAATCTCAAATCAGGAACTCGTAGCTGAAACTAACGACAACTGGCGTTTTACAGGTGTCTGTTTACATAGAGCACGCAAGGTAAAGCGTCTACAGCAAGATTTAGGTATTAATATCGCCGGTGCAGCTTTGGTGTTAGATTTGATTGATGAAAATGAACGGTTAAGAATGCGTCTTGGTCGATGAGTCTGGTTCATAGTAATAAGCTAAAACGATCGGAAACTCAATCAACACTCTTGGCTCGCTCTCGGAAACTAGTACAGAATTTAATGCAGCCGCAATGTTATAAACATCCTGTTAATGAACTACGCCTCATAGAAACTCATATATCCTGGGTTATTTTAACCGGAGATTTTGCCTACAAAATAAAAAAACCAATCAGATTAGATTTTCTCGATTTTTCAACGCTTGAAAAACGTTATTTTTATTGCCAGCGAGAAATAGAATTAAATCAGCGTCTCGCCCCCGATGTTTATCTGGGCATCAGCAATATCTCTGGTTCTCAAGAAAATCCTCAGATGGGTTCAGAACAATCTGAACAGTCTGAACTGTCTAAACAGTCTGAGAATAGCACCATTGAGTATGCTGTTAAGATGCGCCAATTTACGCAATCATCACAGCTTGATCGGATGCTGGTTAGCGGAAAATTGCAAAGCTATCATGTTGATGCGTTTTCCGATCTGATAGCGGCGTTCCATCAGAATATTAATATCGCCAGAGAAGGCGATGAGTTTGGCCAGTTCGAAAACATATTGCGTCCAGTGAATGAAAATTTTTCGATGTTATCTGATCACCTGAAAGATGAAAATCTAATCGCAAAAATAAACAATCTATACTCGTGGAGTACTAAAGCCGCTAAGGAACTGCTCACGTTATTCAGTCACCGTAAACAAGATGGATTTATAAGAGAGTGCCATGGCGATTTGCATCTAAGGAATATGGCGTGGGTGAAACAAAAACCAGTGTTATTTGACTGTATTGAATTTGATGATAACTTAACGTGGATTGACGTAATTAGCGAAGTCGCTTTTTTATATATGGATCTACAAGAACACAACTGGTATCAATTGGCGTCTAGATTTTTAAACCGTTACTTAGAGAAGACGGGGGATTATTCTGGAATGCAACTTCTTCCTTTTTACCTATGTTACAGGGCTATGGTGCGCGCTAAAATTGAATATCTTCGAACAACGCAACTCGAACAAAATTCGAGCGCTCAAGCAAAGGCAGAAGTAAACTTTTTAAGATATTTATTGTTAGCAGAAAGCTACACTGAAACAAAAAAACCAAAACTTATTATCACCCATGGATTCTCCGCGTGTGGCAAAACGACTATTAGCCAACAACTACTCGAAAATGTTGATGCCATCAGAATTCGTTCAGACGTAGAACGGAAACGTTTGTTTAATAGACCAGTAAATGAAAACGCTTCCGCAGATATAGGTCAAACTATTTACAATTCTGAGTCCAACGAACTAACCTACGATAAATTACTGTCGCTAGCAAATATCATTCTGGAAAGCGGGTTTTCGGTAATTGTTGATGCAACCTTTCTTCTGTATTGTCAGCGAAAACGCTTTCAAAAATTGGCGAAAAACAAGCATGTCCCCTACATTATTTTAGATATTACGGCGCGACCATCAAGCTTGAGGCAGCGCATAAAAGGGAGGAGCAGGGGAGCGTCTGATGCGACTGAAGATGTATTGGAATACCAATTTAAAAACGCGCAAAACATACATGACGATGAAGTTCGCCATGTTATCGTTATTGATACCGAAGTAGATTTAGATATCAAAAACATTATAACGGAGTTAGGCTCGATATAGTCAGATAAATAAGCTGACTAAACCGACACTTGCTCGGCTGAGATAACTCAGCGAGCAGTTACTAAAAATCAGAAAATCACCAACGTTCAAATTAACTCAAAAGCTACTTGGTGAGTTTGCTCGCCTTTATTCCCTTTTTAATATCATCATAAGCATGCTTTATCTCTTTGCCTAATTCGACAAGCCCATGACCAATATCGTTACCAGCTTCACCAAGAGATTTTTCAATCGCACCTGACTTAGCACGAAAACTTTTCCATTTAATTTCAGCTTCATTCCACTGCTCGCGCATTTCAAGCTTTGCTAAGTTAAGTTTAAGCTGAATTTCATCTCTGTCAATTTTAAGTTCTTGGTATAACTCCTGGGCTTTGTCTTTGTACTTTTCATTGATGATTGTCATAGTTTTGCTCCATTAACGAGTTGACTAAGGTCAGTATACTACGGAATGTATGTGGAGCAGTGATCCAGGTCAGCTAGTTGTATTACGAAGTGGTTTGTTTGCTTTATTTCTATGTATTTGTGTCATTACCAAGGGAAACTGACGGACTAATTACCAAGCGACTTTGTCGTAGTACCATATCAGGGTAATGTTAAATTAGCAACAAAACAGTCATTGTTAGGCTATTTTTAACAATGACTGTGATAGTTGAACCCTCAGCGCGCTGGTATTCATGTTTTCTCTCAACCATACATACCGAACACCGTTAGCGCTTATCTCAGCACCGTAATTCACTTTAAGTTGCAAAGACACTTGGGCTTGACCTAGATGTGGGTTTTGTAGAGAGAAATCGATTACCAACTTTTCTAGCTCTTCATCTGTTCTGTTTTTGTGCCGAATATTTTGAGTGAGTTGCCGTTTCAACGCTTCTTTGCCGCCTTCTTTAATTAAGCGTCGGTGGCGATGAATGGTCTCTCGCGATATGCCACTGATGCGTGAAGCTTCGCTGACGTTGCCCAGCTTATCAGCTAATGCCAAAACGTCCATTTTTTTCTGTATTTCTAAATCTTCCATGGAAAGCTTGGTTGGCTCTACAACTTCTGATATCGCCAAGTGACGACCAGCGAAGTACGCAAGGAAACCACTACTACTCGTTTTTCTAATTTCTATTTTTTGCTTGGCAATGGAGTGTTTCAGTGGTGAGTCAATCAGGTAAAATTTGTTGCCATAACTAAATGTATGGTCGTTTCTTATTTTGCGATACTCTTTCAATACACAGACATCATCGAGATTGAGGTGAGCAGGAAGCGATGTGAATTCTGAGTCGTTATTTTTAGCATTCACTTGGATTTTTTGTTGCCAGAATTGAGGAATGAATACGTCTTGCAAGTAACGGTTAGCATTCGTCATATCATGGATATTATTGAGCCTTAGTTCAGGCACTAGCCTGTCTTGGAAGGTATCGAATGAACGCTCAATACGCCCTTTTCCTTGAGGTGAATTGGCGAAGATAATTTCTATCCCTAACTCATCGCAAGCTCTTTGCATTTGCGAGAAGTTACAGCGTTTAGGACCACCGAATATGCCAGCTCTATCCACATAAAGCGCCTTAAACAAGCCTTTCTTGTCGATGTAATCACGCATGACCTTTAGACAACCAGCAGTGGTTTCAGACTTAAAGAATTCAGCATGAATTTCACTAGTGGCATCATCAATAATCGCAATTAGACACGATTTATTATCGCCGAACCAACGATGCGGACTGCCGTCCATTTGCAATAACAAACCTGGTGACCCCATGCGCTCACGTCTTTTTCGTGCTTTACCTCGCCTACGTTTAGCCCGTTTTACATGATGAATATCGTGTGCCCAAGATCTTAATGTTTCTCGCTTAACCAAAATATTTTCATTCTCCTCAAGCAACTCTGCTAAATGCAACAGGTTCACATCAAAGTATTTTTCTTTGATCAGTGCTTGGACTTGGCGTTTAAGATAATCAGGCGTTTTATTTACTGGTGCTTTGCCCGTGTTTAGATGAACAACAAATTGAATACCAACTTTCTGATATTGTTGAAGGTAGCGTTCTATGGTTCTTCTAGATTTATTTAGGAGCTTGGTCGCATTAACAATCGTAATTTTGCCTTCAGCGACTTTAGCAATAATGTCAACGGTGAGTTGTGCTTTGGAATCCATCATAATCATCCTCTGCGTTCCTCAAATATTCAAAAATGAATGCTTAAGAAACACTGAAAAAATAGATCCGTCAATTTCCCTTGGTAGTTATTTGCGACATAATCGCTTGGTAATTAAGGTACGACAAAGTCGCTTGGTGTTAACATATTTCTATGTATTTGCTTCGATCTAATGACACGATAATGATGGTATCATTTACTGTAACTTATGGACGGAGCTAAATAGTTTCAAAACTTATTAGTTAAGCTTTGCTCAAGAGAGCCATTTATTGGTTACTTGCGTTTAAATACCTTCAATAATAAGGAGACATCAATGTCTGCTCGGCACACAATAATTATTCATTTTTTACTAATTATCTTGATCTGTTTTATTGAGGTTTCTCAAATTAAAGCTAACGAGTTACGCCCTAGAGCGCGAGATCTTGGTCTGGTGGTTGGTACGATGCAAACTGGAAAATTTAATGCCATTACTGATGTAAAAGGCGTACTAGTCGGTCATTCTACGATTATTAAAGAACCCAATATTCACACTGGGGTAACTGCAATCGTTCCTGCATCAGGTAATCTTTATAAAAACCCCATTCCTGCCTGGATACATGCAGGAAACGGTTACGGAAAATCTGTCGGGATCAGTCAGGTATTAGAATTTGGCGAAATTGAAACGCCTATTCTGTTAACTTGTACCCTTTGTGTTTGGGACGCTGCCGATGCGATGGTTGATTATCTTTTAGCCCAGCCTGGCGAGTATGAGCATACGATTAATCCAGTTGTTGGTGAAACGAATGACAGTATTGTTAATGATATGTGGGCGAACCCCGTTAAAGCGGAGCATGTAATAGAGGCTCTAGAGTCAGCCAAATCAGGTATGGTTGAGGAGGGCAGTGTGGGAGCTGGAACCGGCACTCAAACTTATCATTGGAAGGGTGGAATTGGTACAAGTTCGAGAGTTTTACCTGGCTCGCTTGGAGGTTATACCGTTGGTGTATTAGTTCAAAGTAATCTTCTAGCTGGAGCAACCTTAACGATTAATGGCGCGCCTGTAGGACGAGAGCTTGGCAAATATGCTTATGAAAAAGAGCTAGAAGAAGATATTAAAAACCAGGAAAAAACTCGGGGCGGCTCGATTATGATTATTGTAGCAACGGATGCGCCACTTGATTCTCGTAATCTCAACCGACTTGCAACACGCGCGATGATGGGATTGGCAAAAACCGGTTCTGTTGCTGAAAATGATTCGGGGGATTATGTAATCGCCTTTTCTACTTCCGAACTGGTTAGAAAAGTCCGTGTGAGTGATAAACCTGTGGCAACGGAAACATTATTAGCATCATCCATGTCACCCTTATTTACCGCAACTGTAGAAGCCACTGAAGAAGCTATTTATAACGCTCTATTAAAAGCGACAACGGTGGAGGGGCGGGGAAATAAACTGGAAGCTCTGCCGATCGAGGAAACGGTCAAAATCCTTAAAAAGTACAATGTTTTAAACTGGGATAAAACTTTGCCACCGGGTAATCAGTCAAAATGAGATCATAAAAATAAACTACCCCGCAGAAAGCTATCTCGCTACCGCTCGATCTTCTTGTTTCACTCGAAAGAGCGGTATTCCAAAGCCTCAATTTTTCCCCCGATTCCACCACTTATGTCCCTCAGCCACAACAATCAAAATCAAAGCCACACTTAAAAGATATGCCCATTGCTGCAATGACACCGGAGTTAACCCTAAAAGCTCCTTAAGACTATCAATATACATCGCACCGATATGGATACCTTGAGCGATCAAAATGCCAAGCAATAGCAGTTTATTTCCAAAAAATGGCAATTTAAAGAGTGATATTTTTTCGGAGCGACTATTTAGTGCATGCACGTTTTCGAATAATACCATCAGTAACAAAGTAGTATTTCTTGCCTCAAATTCACTCATTCCTTGCTGAAGGCTCAGACTAAATATAACAAAGGCTGTAATTCCCATGACTAGCGCGTTAATCAACACTCGTTCGATCATCAATCGGTTAAAAATCGACTCTTTAGGTGAACGAGGAGGTTGCTTAAGTTCATTCCCCTCTGCCGGTTCAAATGCTAAGGCAACGTCTTGAATACCATTGGTGACCAAGTTTAGCCAAAGCAGCTGAACCGGAAATAGAGGTAACGGCAAACCAGCGAGTAAGCTGAGTATAAATAGAATAATTTCAGCCGCACCCGTTGAAATTAATAAGAAAACCACTTTTCGAATATTCGCATACACAATGCGACCCTGAATAATGCCTTTTACGATAGATGAGAAATTATCATCGGTTAAAATCAAATCGGAACTTTCTCTTGCCACATCAGTTCCTCTTTTGCCCATCGCAATGCCAACATGAGCCGTACGCAAAGCGGGCGCATCGTTCACTCCATCTCCAGTAACCGCGACAAAATGACCTTGTGCCTGTAAATGTTCAACAATGGTTTTCTTTTCAATCGGTTTAACTCTGGCAAATACGCTATTTTTTGAAATAACCTGATTGAGTTGGTCGGGATCATTTTCCTGCAAAGAAGATATGGTTTCTCCTAAAATGACCTCTTGATCTGATTCAAAAATACCTAATTTTTTTGCTATGGCTTTTGCTGTTTCCGGGTGGTCACCAGTGATCATTGATACCTTAATGTGCGCTTGCTTGCAGCTTTCAATTGAGCCAAGTGCTTCTTTTCTTAGAGGATCAATGATGCCGACCATACCGACAAATGACAGTTGATCAAGCCCGGTCGTTAGTTTTTCTGGTATGCTTTTTAAATACTTTTCGGCAAAACCAAGAACTCGATATCCTTGTTTTGCAAGTCTTTCAGTTTGCGCTAATATTTTTTTTGATTCTTGATCGCTTAGTTCACACATTGAAATCAGTTTTTCAACGCTGCCTTTGACAGAGAATAAATATGTTTGAGAATCACCATCCTGATTTAATGAAGCGCTAAACGCATTTTCTGACTCATAAGCAATGCGAGATATTTCAGGATAAGCATTTTGCAATTCTTGCTGTTTAAAACCTAGCTTAGTTGCTAACACTAGTAGAGCGATATCAACTTGATCGCCTTGTGCATGCCATTGACCTTGTTTTTGATAAAAATCAGATTCATTGCATAAAGCACCAATTAGCGCTAACCGATTGACATCACTCAATGCGAAACCTTGTTCTGAATTACTGCCGCTATATGACTTCTGTTCAGAGTCCGAATCAGTACCTTGTACTTCAAACTGGGTTATTTGTTCAATGATATCGGCGGACTCTGCTGGATCAATATCGCGTCCTTCACCTTTTATTTTGAACTCTTTGCCAGACTTTAATAAAACTTTCTGCACCGTCATATCGTTCACGGTCAAAGTGCCCGTTTTGTCCGACGCAATATAGGTACAAGAGCCTAAGCTTTCGACTGCCAGGAGTGAGCGCACGATTACGTTCACCTTTGCCATTCGGCGCATACCTATGGCAAGGGCGACTGTGATTGCTGCGGGCAACCCTTCAGGGATAGCGGAAACCGCTAGTGCAACACCCAAAAAGAACACTTGGCTCAGCGGATCACCTCGTGATAGTGAAATGACAAAAATCACCGCAATAACCAATAGCGTTGCGAAGGTTACATTCAAGGTAAAACGTTCGATGCGTTGTAAAAGGGGAGGTTTCGCTTGATTTTCAGGCGCAGCTGCAGAGGCTATTTTTCCAATTTCGGTATCGCTACCGGTTTTATTTATGAAGATTACACCGCGCCCTTTTATTACGGTTGTACCGGCAAAGCATCTTTGATTGTCAGTGTAGGAATTATTCTCGCCATTGTTCATTTTGGCATTGTGAGGGCCAGCAAAGCTGGCTAGGTTAAGCTGTAAGCTTTTTGATAAGGAGTGAGATGCCTGTTTTAGAACAGCTTTTGATTCGCCGGTTAACATGGATTCATCTAAGATAATTTGCTCGGTTTCTATACATAGACCATCAGCAGGAACTTTATCACCAGAGGAGAGAAAAACAATATCACCTGATACCAGGTCGATAGAGTTAATTCGAGTGGTATGCCCATCTCTAAGTACATTTGCCATATGAGGAACCATGGCATTAAGCGCACTAGCCGCTTTTTCAGCGGAATGTTCTTGAAAACTACCAATACCCGCATTGAGCAACAATACAGCAAAGATGAAAAAACCGTTGGTAGTATGATTAAGCAGGAAAGAAACCAGTGCTGCGATCAATAAAACATAAATAAAAGGGCTTTTAAACTGGCGTATAAATAACAGTGCAAAGCTCGGTGGTTTGCTTTCTGGTAAACGGTTAAATCCATTTTCTTCCAATCTTTGTGCGGCTACCGCTGAGCTTAAACCTGTTTTGATATAAGCTTTATCCATTGGTTGAACTTTTTTGTTATCTAGTGAAGTTTCTGACAAGCAGTTTTCCTCGATTCAATATCCGCTTTATGAGATCCAGATGTCTGTTTTGTGAGATCCAGGTATTTGTTTTATGAGATCCCGATGTCTGTTTTGTGAGATCCAGGTATTTGTTTTATGAGATCCCGGTCATGAAATCTAAATTTAAAGTTCTATTATTTGTTTATAATCTGCCTGCAATACATCACAGGAAAATTGTTTTTTTAGTTTTTCTTCGAGACTATCCATCGCTTTTGGTTCACCATGCACTAGAGCCACTTGTGGATGATTTTCAAAGTGCGAATACCAGTTGATTAGCTCTTGTTGATCCGCATGTGCAGACAAGCCGCCGACGGTATGAACTTTTGCTTTCACCTGAATTTCTTCGCCCCATAAAAATATGCGTTTGGTTCCATCAACTAGTGAGCGTCCCAGCGTCCCTCTGGCTTGATAGCCAATGATCAGCACATGACAATGATTACGCCAGATATTATGTTTCAGGTGGTGTTTAATCCTACCACCAGTACACATACCGCTGCCTGCGATAATAATTGCACCGGATTTAATTTGATTAATCTTCATTGAATAATCTGTTTTCTCTGAAAAATGCAAATTAGGCAAATTAAATAACTTACCGTGTTGATGTTTTATTTTTTTTGCATGTTTATCGTAAATCTCTGCGTGATTAGCGTAAACCTCAGTGGCTTTTATCCCCATTGGGCTATCAAGAAAAATTTCCCAATCGGCGATATTCCATTCATCATAATGCTGATTTAACAAATACAATAGTTCTTGAGTTCTACCAACAGTAAAAGCGGGGATCAATATGTTGCCTTTTTGGCTATTCGCATTTCCAATGATTTCCCCGATTTCTTGTAGAGTACTATGCCAGTCTCGGTGTAAACGATCACCATAGGTACTTTCCATTACCACGAGATCAGCCTGAGAAATGGGGTCAGGATCTCTTAAAATAGGCGCATTTTTATGTCCAAGATCGCCACTGAATACAACTTTCTTGCTGCGAGAACCTTCTGTTAGTTCCAACTCAGCAATTGACGAGCCAATAATATGTCCAGCATCTTTAAATGTAAGTTTAATACCGGGCAAGATTTCTTTAGTTTGTTGGTAGTCCAAAGATTTAAAGTGACTATGCGCTTGTTTTGCTTGATCTTTAGTATAAAGCGGTTCTATTAACTCTAGACCTTTGCGCTCTCGTTTTTTGTTTTCCCAATAGGCATTCTTTTCATTTAGATAACCCGAATCTTCAAGCATAATGGCGCAGAGATCCGTTGTCGCGCTATGACTGTATATTTTTCCATTAAAACCTCGCTTAACCAGCAATGGTAATCGACCAGAGTGATCGATATGCGCGTGAGTCAGAACCACTGCGTCGATATCTTTTGCAGAGAAGGGGAACTCATCATTATTGTGCCGTTCATGTTCACGAGAGCCTTGAACTAAACCACATTCAACGAGAAGTTTGTTTTCACCGACGCTGATCAAATAACAGGAGCCTGTCACTTCGTGGGTTGCTCCAAAGAATTGAATATTCATCTGATTTGGTCTCCTTTAAAATCAGCAAGTTGTAGCTAAAGTTATGGTAGTCAAAGGGTTCATTAGCTCTATTATTTTATTGGCCTACGCTAGTGATGTCTTATATTAACACGAGGATTCACCATTAAATTGCTCCATGTCAGAGATACTCAAATTTTTCTGTGGAATTTAAAATTTTGCTGGAATGTTTCAGATTAGGTTTAGTTCAATGCTACTAAGAATATAGAATTGTAATTGTCATATTCTTAAACCTCTCAGTATATCCCAGGAATCAGACGATAGTGCACCCGTTGTGCATAGTCTAGATAGCCCGGCAACTCCGCCTGTAAAGTCTGATCTTCAAGTAGGGTTCTAATCACCGCGATGATTGATGCCACCGCCGCAGGAATCAGTGTCCATACTGAACACAGGGCAAGAACAATACCGAACAATGCAAGAATACTTCCAGCGTAACCCGGATGCCGCACAAGCCGGTATGGACCGGTATCACATACCACATGCCCACGATCCGTCTGAATACGTACCACACTGGAGAAAAAGCGGTTCTCTGCCAATGCCCATGCAGCGAAAGCATAACCGAGCGAGACCAAAATGAAGCCAAGCACGATGAGCCATAGCGGAAATTCGGAGGACCAGTTATAGCGGTGATCCAGCCCTGCTACAATGACCATAGGAAACACGACACTCACCGCCATCAGTGGAGCAAGTACTTTGTCCCAGAGCTTTGCATTATGAAAGCTTGCTTTATTTTGTCTTTCAGCCGTTATACCGGGATGGCGCTGTTCGGCCCACATGCGTCCCCCTATACCGGAGGTCAGGATTAGTAGGGAATAGAGCCATGCCTGCCACCAGCCGAGATCCCCACCGCATATAAATAAAATCAACGGAATAAGGAGGTACGCCAAAACTAATCTGATCCATTGGCGAGGAGATACTGTTTGAGTTGCCTTTTCACTAGCCGTCTTCGCTGACATGTCATTCCCTAAAATAAAACAGGTTTGAGTGTATCTAACGCCAAGTTATTGGCGGACGATTCATAGTCTGATGATAACGCGTTGCGATAATGCTGGCTATCGGTCACGTGCATATATGGAAGAGGCTGCTATTACCAATAAAATGCTAGGGTTCGTTGTGCCCTCTGAGTTAACAAAATCTATTGGTTACGGAAGTTATGAAAAGGTAATCGATTTGCTCGAAGGAGCTGTATCAGATCAACAGTACATCGCGGGAAACGAGTTTTCTGCGGCAGATGTTTATGTTGGCTCACAAATTGGGCTAGGTCTCCAATTTGGCTCAATCGAAAAGCGACCAGCTTTTGAAAAGTACTGGGAAAGACTAAGCCTTCGTCAGGCCTATATTCGCACTCAGGAGATAGAGGCAAAGTTAGTCTGAAGGGAGAGGAATGTCTTACGTATTAGAGCGATTGCGGAATCAATTGCATTAGCTTCTTCTATGTCTACTTCTAATGAGGAAGCTCCATACTTGTCAATATGAAGAGCCATTTGGTAAATTGATTTATTAAATTCATCAGGATATTGGGTCTCTAACAATATAGGGATGTAATTGCTAAACTTTGGTCATTAACATTCTGATTTTAATCGATATTCTTTCTCTGTTTTTTTACTTATTATAATCCCTATTATAATAAGTAAAATGGCGTATGGTAATACACTAACCAACTAGCGGATAAGTAATTTAGACAAAATCTAATTTTCTTATCAGTTCCAATGCAAATGACGCACTAGTATGCGCAGCATACTGTTGTGATTCATCAGCCTTATTCTTATCAGCGAAGTCACATACTGACTTCGCTACGATTGAAGAGATTCCTAGGGAACGTGTTGCTGTTAAGAATCCATACGATTCCATTTCAATTGCGACTACTTTTCTATTAGCCCCTGAAATATCCTTAACGGTTTTAGAGTTCGCTATAACTTGAGAGCCACACGCCATGGGACCTATTCGTATTTTGGGTTCCTGCGTTCCTCTTTTTTTATCCCACCTGAGATAAACCTCTTTTAGAAAGTCCTTATTGTTAGATATTGATTTCGCCAATTTCAAATTATCTCTTTCCAAAGGTATTTGATGAGGCTCAGCATAAAAAACACGCTCTCCATTTTCCTCTCCAATTTTACCCGCACCCCAATCCCAGACCGGGTCTCCTACGATTACATCACCTAAGTCAGCTTTACCTTCTACTCCCGCACAGACACCTGTCATAATCATGAATTTAGGAGTGAATCTAAGTCCTATTTGAGTCGCTAGAGTACATGCACTGGATACTCCCATGCGTTCACTTGCCGCAGCCAGCAAATTAAGAGAACGATCGTTCTTTGAGACCAAGCTCCCTAAATGGTACTCTTCTCCATCAATCTCAAATTTAGACCAGTTGCAGTCTGATCTTAAGACTTCTTCCAATTCAGGTTTTTCTAGCGCAGTAAGTATGGCAACATCAATTTTTATGGAGGAAAGTTTACTACAGCAGCTTTTTGCTTTACTTAGAATTAATCGCTTCCAAACGTCCTTGTCGTCTTCAATGTGAAATAATCTCCATCCATAGTCACTAAAATATTTGCGTAATTGAGAAATGTTATCCGAGTATTCTGTAAGTCCAAAAACATACGCTGGAGTATTTACGTTTACATCCGTTTCGATATAGCATAAAAGATCTTTTCCACCGTTAACTGAAATATCTCCACCTTCAATCTCTGGAATTTGCAGATCAATTACTACTAGATCAAATTTAATTTCTGTCAACTTTAATTTTGCATCATTCGCACTACGTGCACAATCAATTTCTACATTGTCTAATGACTGCGTTAAATTGTGTATTAGATTAATTTTTTCGTATTTATCTTCAACTATTAGTATTTGCATTAATGATTCCCGTTATTATACCTTTTAGTTCTTTTTTCCAACTTATCGATGAACTTTTAAAATAAACGCTACCTTCGTATATTTCACTATGGTTGTGACGTAGTTTTTTATCTAGTGCCGTTAAGGACATTTGACTGTCATCAGTGCCAAAGTTATCGTACTGAGTAACAACAACAATGGGAATATTTACTCCTAGGACAGTCATTTGAGATAAAAAATCTTCACCAGCGTAACTCTCAGGTGTACCCCCTGAAGGATCCTTGCTTGTCACGTCGAAGCTAGGCATGCTCATATCAAGTAGAATAATATCAAATTCGCCGTTGTCCAATACTTCGAATATTCCACTAGCCAGAGAGTCTTTTATTACTATTTCAGGAGAACGAAATTCTGTAATTAAAAACTCACTTATTGCTTCTGATTTATACTGGTCATCTTCAACTATTAGTATTTTCATTTACAAAAACCCCACACTTCTTATTTACACTAGTACAAGCAATAAACTTGTTATTACACGAATATTTTAGTCGTATTTTATCTTCGACCTTAAAATCATGCCTAAGAATGCTTTTAATTCGAGCTATGCCTGTACCACCCTCAATTTGAAGTTTCTCCTTCAGTTCAATATCCGGTATGTATTCTGAGTATTTAGCCAATCTTTTGTTCTCTTCCTCGAAATCACCATCAAACCTGGTGTTGTTTTCGACTGTTATTGAAATAGCTGCGTCATTCATGTCAAATATCAGTGAAATATCCAGTTTTGATCTATCTACTTTCGAGTGTTTTACGGCATTTTCAACTAGATTATGGATAACATCTACTACAGATGAAAGCATAGAGTTCGCAACAAATAAGCCAGTCTTATTTATCAAAGAAACAGGTTTTATTTGTAACATACTTTCGACAATATTCAACACTATTGACAGTTCATAGGTTTCTTCTCGCTCAGTTTCCCCTAAGTCGAACCAATTCTTAATTATATTTAGTTGCTTATATAGTGTTAGTCTTGTCGTCACCAACTCGTCGCGTAGGCTACTGGGCATACCACTATCATTCTTAGAAAATAGCTTTTCCAACTTGTCAGAAAAGGAAATTAAAATTTCGTTTATTTTATCCTTCACCTGTCCATTAAGTTGTTGTGTAACTTTAGCACAGCTTTCTCTCAACTTCCTTTCTAACCACCTATCTACCGCATTCCAACAATCGTTTTCAGTAGGATCATTCCCCAGTTTTTTTCTTAGCCCTAGCACATCAACTTGGCTAATATTGAAGTCGAAAAGATTTTCTACGGTGCCTCTACCATTTGCCGTAACTTGAATTAATTGATTAACAAAAACATCAACTAAGCTTTTAATTTCGTCTTGAAATTCCTTTTGAATATCGTGAATTTTACTTTCTAGATTTTGAGCATATCTACTTACTGCTGTTTGAAACGTCGTTAATTTTGGGGTGTTATCTGAAAGATAAACTCCTTGATTAATTAATGGATTAATAATTGTAGACGCCAGTGTTCCATGTCGAATTCTCGTACTCAAATAGCTGTTCAATCCCTTGATTCCGAAAGCATACTCATCTACTACTGTTCGCATAAGGTTGAACATATTCTTACTCTTTTCATTTTTGCCAATGTTCGCGTATTCCACTACATAACTGGACATTTGAATAATTCTATGTCCCAAAAGAAGTGAATCTACTTTTTTTGAGTTATTCAGTCGGGCTAATGCAACTGAAAATTCCTTTTCAATTTCATCAAAACGCGTGTTGGTATTAATGTAATTGCTGTAACAGTCAACAAATTCATCCCAAGTAGTGGTTCGAATATAATCTTTATCAGCATAAACTTTTGATTTTGATATTTGCTTATATGCTTTATCCAGTACTTTTTTCTTCGAAAGCTCCTTTGATTCGAACCTTAACTTGTTAATGTTTCCAATTTTTCTATTTGTCAGTAAATTGCAAATTCTAATTCTTTCTTCGAACGCATCGTTTTGATATCTGAACAATAAAGACTTTGATAGTAGTTCCCTATTGCAGACATATTCTAAAAAGAATAGTTCATCTTGATCTGAGTCAAGAAAGGAAACATCACTAGGGTTTTCTATTCCCAAATATTTTATATAGCTTCTAATCGAAAGCGCTGTTGCGTTTCTATTTAAACTAGCATCAAAACCGCTGTTTCTACATAGAAATAATGCATTTGATAACACTGGGCTGTTACAGGAGTTAGCTCTGGATACTAAGGTTTCATAGAATATTTTCGAAGCAAAATAATTTGCGGCTTCTTTATGCTGTTTAGTAAAATCTATAAATAATTTTGCTGACTTTTCGGTGTCGCCGCTCTTTGAAACCGCAATTAAGTATGATTTTTTCATAGAGCAATCATTTAGATCACTTACCGATTCGTAAAGTGTGACAGCTTGTTCATGTTGATCTTTTTCAATATATTGATTGGCATAATGTTTTATTTGTCTTTGAGTTATGGAACCTATGGCGGGTTGGGTGTTAACATCTTGTTTAAATAATTCATATGTTGAGGATCTAAAGGGAATATCTTCGTATAAAGCTAATGTTTTGTCTCGTCCGAAAATCGCATTTAATTTGAAAGGAGAGTCTACTTTTGATAACGATAACTCTGTACGGTCTATAGCCTTTTCAAAATTAGAAGATGTTTTACCTGTTTCAACTAGATTTCTGAAAGATAATAGCTGTAAAAAGATGTTGTTCTTAAATTGAACATTTAGATTTGAAAGTTTAGCGGATGATTCAGTAAAATATTGCTTTTTGACAAGGACATCCGCAAGATAATTTGCTGCACTATGGTAAATGCAATCAGGTATTAGTCTGTATTCAGTTCGAGCTAATGAACTTGCTAAAATCCTAATATTCTCTATATTTAAATTCATGTTCGTTATTGTGCTATCTATTACAGATTGGTAGTTGCCATCAGTATAATTATCAATAGCAAACATTTCTTCTTCTTGAACTTCTAACGTCTGATAGTTGATTAATATATTTGATAATATTGAAGATTGAAAATGACTCAGAAAATAATTAATATCGTCAAGTTTAAGGTGACTAGATATTCCGGCTAGCTCTTGAAGACAAATAATTTCTAATAACTTGTAAAGATCTATTATGGTAGACTGTAATGTATTGCTAATGATTGAGAAAGCATCTTTCATTAGAATTGGATGATAACCAACGGAATTATAAATTACAAAATTGAGTGATGAGTTGTAAGAGCCTGTATCATCACACAAATCTAATAGCAAATCATCTTCTTGTTCTACCGCATTAATATTGGTTATGTGGTGTTTTAGGAGTAATGAAACAAACTCGTTAGAGTTATATTTATCTATATCGATACAGTTTTTATCTATCATAGCCTGAGTCGATATGCTATTTGTTTCTAGCCAAAATGAACTTCCTGCGATTGTTGATATTTCGTCTAACAGAGCTTTTGCATTAGCATAATCTCCGCTGAACAGCATTCTATTATATTTATGTTCTAGAGAAATAAATTCATTAATCTGTCTCTTTTTTCTTAAAAGTATTCCCACGCAATAATAGAATAAACTATTCTTCGGAATACTCTCAAATAGTTGATTTGGTTGTTGAAATCTAGAATCTAGGAGACTATTTTTTTCTAGTTTAGAGTAAGTCGAGTTGTTAAAAATATAGCTATCGAATGCGACATCGACAAAACGAACAAGAGTCTTAGGGGGAAGATTGGTAAACGCTTTCTTTAAAACTTTAGACGGTGATTTTGATGATCTCATCACCTTGTCAATTATGCTTGGTTTTCTCACGTCAAGTCCTTTTGTAACATTTTAATGTCATTGGGATTTCAGTTGTTATTAAATGTGGTTGATCAGTTAAATTTTGTAAAAAATTCAATAAGCTCTATTCTTAACTTTATTAAACTCGACTTTCCTCTACCCACCATTTTTATAGTCTCGGCTCCTAAAACCATCAACTAAAAGGCTTCTACGCAATCGTTGATAGAATTTTAATATTAGCATCCCCCCTTATAATGGCAGTCCATAAATTATTGGCTGTTTCACGATGATGACTGATTCTATGAAACAATATTTATTAGCCTTTTTTCTTTAACGCTATTTCGGTTTTGTCTATATCTAGCAAAACTTCTTCCTTATGTTTTTCATTAGCGTCAGTGTAAATAATGGTTGTTGATGCATCTTTATGTCCCGCAATTGACTGAGCTATTCTAACTGATTTTCCTTGAGTATGGATAATATGATCAATTACCGCTCTGCGTCCACTGTGAGAGCTGGCTTTCTCAATTCCTGCCCAGCCTTTTAACATCAACGCCATGTGACCTTGAAGTGTGTTAGGGGAGTAGGAACCACCTTTTTGATTAATAAACAACGGATCAGTTGGTCTCGTATTTCTATCCTTTTCCAGTCGAATGAGTAAATACCGTTCCAGGGCGGTCCTTAGATCTTCATGTGCCAATGGGAGCATTCTAGACTTGCCTTTTCTTTTTTCGACAACCGGGTAAAAGTCTCTGGGGTTTATATCGATACCGCCTTTAGCCATTTTTACAACAGTTTCTAAAATTTGATCAAATTCCTCACACTTAAATCTAACCGTTTGTCTTTGGTAGGTAGATTTTGAGCGTTTCATTGCGTCTGAACCCTTGGTGTAGGCAGCAGGTAGATTCATGATCTTATGGATCTTAAAATCTTGAATTAAATTTGTTTTTGGTTTTGAAAGCTCGCATACATCTTTTAGCTGAAGCAGGGCGATCTCCTGGACCCGTAAACCAAGCTTAAAGCTGACTTGCATAATGGCTAAGTTTTTCTCAGGATGGCGATGTTGCTCAATCACATCAAAAAGATGTTGTTGTTCCTGCAAAGTGGGAATGGCGGCTTTACCAGTTTTTACCGATTTTGGTTGTTTGGTTTCTTTGCTCGAATCTGCCATTTTAGAAATATTTTGGCGGAGAATAGGGCTACCATAACACAAAAATAATAATCTGTTATAATCTTATTTTAACGTATTATTATGCTAGTCGAATTATTTAAACTAAAAACACCGTTAGAGCCAATAACGAAGTCGCCAAATAAGTTTTCCTAACAAACGCTTATACCATACCTGCTTCGTTAGCTCCTCCAGAGTAACACGACTAGATTGAGTGGCGAGTTGCTCAAACTTTTGAGAAAAATCCTCCAGAGATGACGGCTGTGTAAGAATAACATCCAGTTCTAAATCATGTAGAAAACTCCGATGATTAAGGTTTGAACTTCCAACTATAAGCAGCTCATCCATTAATATGGTTTTTGCGTGAATGATACGAGCATCATATTCATATATTTCGATTTCAGCGGAGAGGAGAGAGTGGTAATAAGTCCTACTGACCAGCGGAAAAATTGCCACATCAGAGCGTTTGGACACTAATAATTTAACATCAACGCCTCTTTGTCGGGCTTGATTAAGTGCGTTGATTATTCGTATCGAGGGTGCTAGGTAGGCGCTAATTATCCAAATTTTCTTTTTACTGGAGCGGATCAAATGAATCAGTTCCAGATTTTTACGTTGGCGTTTAATGACGTTATTATTGGTTCTAAACGGCAAGCTACTATTACCTAGTGCTCGTAAACTAATGCCACGCCAGATTTCATCAAAGGTACAGGATAAATCAACTACTGGTTTTCCGGTAATTTTTACACCACAATCAAACCAGTTATCAGTTTTAACCCCGTCAGATTTTGAACTATCGGTTTTGGAAATGCCGCTAATGTGCGATGAAGATAAATTAAGACTACCAGTCCAGGCTGTATGCTTGTCAATAATGTAAAGTTTACGGTGGTCACGTTTATTTATTTTAGAAAAAAGATAGAGAAACTTATAAAAGAAGCCTTTAACAATTTTCACTTCTTGATATAAGGACAGATGCCAGGGAAGAGGGTGGTATATTTTCACTTTAACGCCAGCGCTGGTAAGTTCTGCAACTTGTGCTAACTGCCATTCTTTTGAACCTAAACCATCGATGATGAGCTTTACATCAACCCCCCGTTCGGTGGCTCGTAAGAGGCTGGCGACTACTCTTTTTCCAAGCTCATCTTGGGAAAAAATATAGCTTTCTATCTCAATAGTTTGTTCGGCTTGATCAAAAGATGCAATTAAATCAGTGAAATAATTATCATTTTCGAAATACAGCTGCTCATCACTCCAGTGTTGGAGAGCTTTGAGAAGCTTGGTTATTCGATTGTTAGCCATGGTGCACGGTTCTGTATCTCAGATTATTCTTACATTGCATTCGAATGGGATGCTTTAGGTGATTGTACTTATATTGCTCAGTCCACCCAGTCCTTCTACATTCCCTGATCAACTAGTTTAAATTCGATCGAAACAAAAGGTCTGTTTTCAGACCTTTTTATACAAAAAAAATAATTATTTTAGTCAGCGTTATGACACCTTGCGCTTTTTACCGCTGTCAGCCCGTTTTTTGTTTTCAGTTTGAACATAGACGGTATCCGTTGTCGCCATACTGGCGTGACCTAAATCTTCAGACAGATCTTTTAAGGCTCGCCCGCGTTCAATTTCCATACTTGCGCCGGTATGCCGTAACCAATGAGTGGATGCCTCCTTTAACTTCATGGCTTTTTGTTCGCCTTCTGCGTCCTTCATCCTTATATAAGCTTGATCAAAAGTATCTTGAACGATTTTTCTCAAATGCCTTGAGCTCATACCGCCTTGCCCGCGTATTTTTTCGACTAAAACGGTGTTTTCACCACTCGCAGGAAATCGAGAAAGTTGTCTAGATGTTCGGTAACGTTCAAGGTAGGGTAAAAAGTCGTAAGGCACTGTAATATCGCGTAATTTTCTACCTTTGCCAAAGACTTTTAGCCACCAGTTTTCATCTTCATCCTGCCAAAAATGCCCCATAATCGGCGACCAATTATCCCTCTCCGATAACTCAGATACCCGCAAAAAAAGTGTTTTCAAAGCTGCAATAACAAACAAATTGCGTTCATATATAGGATTTTCATCAGCCATTTCGATTACTGTATCTAACAGATATTGCCATTGTGCCGTGGTCAGGCGTTTAACTTCTTTGACCTGGGCATCGGTTATAAAATGTTTGCAGTCTTTCTTGGCTATTTGGGCAGGGTTTCCATAGCAAAATTCTTCACCCATTAAATAGTTATAAAAAACGATAACCGCAGTAAAAGTAGAGGTTAAAGTTTGCTGTGAAGGGCGGTACTTCTTCTTATCGAGCGACTTAGCTGCTTGGCTTTTAGGTGCTTGAATTTTATAGGGTTTCCATTTTTTACTCACTCTAAAATAACCATGTTCAAATTTAAAGCGATCTTTACTAGAAGTGCCAATCCAATTAACTGGCGGACGCCAACAAAAGTCAGCATACTCTAATATGTCAGCTTTTCTTAAATCATCGATTGGCATTTTCTTTTCTAGAAAAGACCACAAAAGAAAGCGCTCGATTTCATTTCGGAAACGATTGTAAGTATGTTTTGATTTGTTTCGACCCGTGTATTCTAGGAAGGATTTTCCCCATTGCCAGAGAGTCATCCACCAATCAGGCTGGTCAGAAAAAAATGCCTCAATATCAGGATAATCGCTAAGCGATATATAACGAAGCTCGTCATAGGTTGGATATAAAGGTGTCGGCTTAGTCGCCATAGCTTAGTTGCTCATATTCTAGATGGCTTAGTATAAAATATAAATTAAAGCTTGTCAGGTTTGGGAAAACGACTATTAATCAAAAGGTTATATAGCCTAGTAAGCGCTATATCCGATACTAAACAGTATCGGATATAGTGAGGTGTTTCTCAGAGAGCACTTTGTTAGTTTTTAGGTATTTAATTTAAATACTTAATCGGGTGTTTGACTATATCGGGGTGAAATGTCTCGCCAATCACGCGTAACATATTGAAATAAAAGGACTTCACTCTTAACTTTTTCAGTTTTTTTGGAGCTAAATGTTATATATTTGGATCTTAAATGAGTATCGATAAAAAACGTACAAAAATTTTAAATCACTTTCCGTTTCTTGCCACTCTCGGCTCTTTTCTTGTTCTCCGTTTGAACGTATACCGTATCGGTTGTTGCCATACTCGCGTGACCTAAGTCTTCTGATAAATCTTTAAGCGCACGACCTCGCTCAATTTCCATGCTGGCACCTGTATGTCTCAGCCAATGGGTTGATGCTTCGCGAAGTTTTACTGCCTTCTTTTCTCCTTCAGCAATTTTCATTTTTTCATAAGCACGATCAAAAGTATCTTGGACAAGGCGTCTCAAGTGTCTAGAACTCATTCCACCTTGACCACGTATTTTTTCAACCAGCACAGAGTTCTCATTGCCGGTTGGAAAACTAGAAAGGTTACGTGATAAACGATAGCGCTCCAGAAAAGGCATAAAGTCAGGGGGTACGGTTGTATCACGAAGCTTCCTACCCTTACCAAATATTTTTAGCCACCAGTTTTCGTCGTCGTCTTGCCAAAAATGTCCCATGGTTGGCGACCAATTATCTCGCTCTGAAAGTTCTGAGATCCTTAAGAAGAGCGTTTTAAGTGATGCAATGACAAAAAGATTCCTTTCATAGATAGGGTTATCATCAGCCATTTCAACAGCGGTATCTAGGACATATTGCCACTGAACTTCACTCAATCGTTTTACTTCCTTGACCTGTGAATCAGTAATAAAATGGCGACAATCTTTTTTTGCGATTTGCGCTGGGTTACCAAAGCAGTACTCTTCATTCATCAAATATTTGTAAAACGCGATCACTGCAGTAAATGAAGCAGTCAAAGTTTGTTGTGACGGCCTGTATTTTTTCTTATCAATACCTTTATTTGACTGGCTTTTAGGTGCTTGAATTTTGAAAGGTCGCCATGCTTTATTTGATTTATAATACCCAGAATCGAGCTGAAATCTATCAAGACTTGATGTACCGATCCAACTTACTGGAGGTCTCCAACAAAAATCAGCATATTCGAGAATATCCGTTTTTCGATATTCATCTATGGGCTTTTCCTTGATAAAGAATGACCACAATAAAAAACGCTCGACTTCATTACGAAATCGGACATAAGTATGTTCCGATTTATTTCGACCTACATACTCAAGAAATGATTTTCCCCATTGCCAATGAACAGACCACCAGTCTGGTTGATCAATAAATAGAGAATTCAAACCGAGATAGTCCGTTAGAGATAAATCGCGTAACTCAATATAAGTGGGATATAATGGTGTGGGCTTTAGCGTAGCCATGTGTCTGATTTAATTAGTTAATTTAGAACTGAGTATATAGCACCAAGCAAGCTATATCCAATACTAAAGCGTATTGGATATAGTGGGGCGTATATCACAGCACGTCTTTTATCCGCATCCTGAAACAAAATATTTGGTAGAGTCACGCGAACGTATTCAATTTTAATACTTTAATAAAATTTTGCTTGTATTAAATTTTTAACTAGATGTACGCTCTACTATGTCGTATCTATTATCATTAAATGTAATTCCCCACGGATGAGTTTTCGTATCAAGCATTGGATTAAAATGATGAAAAGCTATTGAAGGTAAGTGACCTTGATTTAGAACCGACCCCAACTGAAAAATAAAAGAAGCTTGGGCAGCGACAAAAAAATTTATTCGCTTAAGATTCTGGTGGTTAGGTATAGCGTTATTATTAATAAATTCCAGAATAATTTTAGCTAGCCGAGTCTGCTTAGATTTACTGCGGATTTTGTCATAACCATAAGTACACGACTCAAATGTAATATTATACAAACTGGAATTAGGAAACTCTTTTTTTATGTTTCTCAAGCTTACCGGTAAGCTAAAAGAAATAACGATATTAACACTACTAACATTTTCATTGTTGTCAATGCGTTCAAACTTGAGCTTTTCACCATCGTCTAATTCATCATTGAAATGCCATTTCTTTTCTTCTCTGTTCCAATCAGCTACATGAACATTTTGCATGTTACTAACGATATGCCCTACCGCCGCTACCATTGGGGCGGGCGCAATACCTGAATACACGATATGTTTCTTTCCATTACTGATAGAGCGTCCACTATCTTTTATCGTTTGAGGTAAGCGACATATTTGGCTCAATTGTTGATTTAAATCATCAACATTAGTTGTTTTATGGCTATTATCAAATTCAATATCAAAAGGCTGAGGTTTTATTCGTTTTAAGCTACGAGGCATATAGTTTTGAACATCGTCAATACTATGGTTGACTAGTCCCATATGACGTATTTTTATCAGTTGTGACTCATCAGCATTCTTTCGATCTTGATATTCCGAATAAAATAACATTAACAAAGAAACTACAAGCAAGCTAACGCATAGTATCCCCTCTTCTCCTCCTAATGTCAGAGAAACAATTCCCCATTTTGTTGGTATACTGAGGTGAGCAGTAATTGCTATTGCTGTCAGACCGCTTAATGACCAGATCAATATGGTTTTTGCAAAACCGTTCATTGTGGGGTTTCTAAGCGCCTCCACGTACCAAAGTAATAAACTAATAAATAAATGAAGTGCTCTCATAATATTTATAAAACCGTACCCTTCTTAAATTGTTCATTAGTATTTGGATGTACACCACCTCCATGCCATTGACCTGTAGCTAACCACCCAGAAAAATACATCAGCCATAGTGAAGCCCATGGAACCACGGTATCGCTAAGAAACTTATCTTTATACCACTCACCAGAAGATGGTAAATAGAGACATAACTTGGTTATTGATTCGTTGAAGGCATATACGTGAGGAGGCTCGAGCCCATTTGTTATTTCATGTAAATTGGGATCAACTACGTAAATATTAGGAGAGTTATTTAAATCATAAATAATTTTTATCTTGTAACTGCCATATGCATCATCAAGCTGTACTAGGAAATACCAAACAAGTTTATCTCGCTTAATATACCCTCTACTGTTAGGGTATTTACTTTTTAGTCGACGCAACTGAAGGCTCAAACTAATTGCAATATTACTGTACCGTTTCATAATTATTTACCAAAAAACGTATTAGCTTTTACTGGTGTTGCCGTTGCGACTGTTGATATAGTTCCCGTGCTCTTAATAAATAACTTATTACTTTCCCGTTTATTATTAAAAATCTCATAGTGCCTATCAATCGCTTGTGAAGATGTATCTTCACCCAGTAACGAATCCAACTTTTTTTTGATTAGAGGCAAGAGAGAAACACTAGAAAGGTCTTTTAATTTTTCTACAATATCATTATGCCAATAGCGAAACGCTTCTAGATACTTAGTATTTTCATTCCATTTTTCAGCAAAATTTTCATGCTGATTTTTAGGGTTTGTAACCCACAATTCTATTTTCCCATCAATAACTTTTGTTTCAATATACTGAGGCATACTTTCAACAATTGTGAGTAATACTTCAAGTTCGTTATGAAACGATTGGCGGGTTACAATATCTTTGTAAGCTGAAGCTGCCAATGTTGTTAATATTATTGATATTGGTGCACTGTCATATTCGTAAAATAATAAGTCACGATGGCGTTTTATAATCTGAACAGAACGTTTTAAAATCCCTTTAATAAGTGTATGTTTGGGAAGTTCTTCTATATTTGCAGCTTTAAGAGCAACGCGCTCGGGTAAGGTATCTGAAAAGCCAAGATATACTGGTTCAAACTCAGCTATATACTCAAAATATTGAGCGTATCCTTTAGGATTTGAAGCTTTCCATTCTTTAAGCTTTTTATCTGGAACTGAAATCGCACCATATTCATTTGCTTTGTTTTGGTCATCTATTCCAGGAGTTATATCAAGATGAAAATCATCGGCATACTCCAGTCGGCATCCGCGATTTAATTCGCAAACTAAATCTTGGAAACTTCCATTTTCTTTAATTCTTGAAATTACTTTCTGTCTACAAATATCAGGGTGAATGCTGGCAGCTTTTGGTAAATAACAAATGAAATCTAAATCAAATTCATTCTTAATAAGAGGCTTTATCGTGGTTCCGATCCTCTGGCTTCCTTGAGGATATATTTCAACCCTTTCAAACATAGGGTCTTCACTTTCTGCAAGCCAAGTACCGACTGACTTGTATCGTTTTTCTGCTAGTTTCTTTTTAGTTGGTGAAGGTTCAAGTGACTGACATGCATACTCAAAAAGTTCAGTAAGTAGTGTTTGCTGTTCAACAGATAGTGCCGCGTAATTTTTAGTGTAAAGCTCAAACGTCATTAATTTATTCCAACTACTTTAGTCCTTGATTAACTTTACTTCTTGTCCTTAGGAGGGTACGGATCATTTCCGTAGCTATTGCCAGCTCTTATCCTCCCATCTTGACCATGGATTTTAGTATCTGATTTTTGGTTCTTTGCGATAGTTTCTGCAATAGCAATTGCCTCCTTTTGTGTTTTAGTTACAACGGTGGCCTTGCTATTGTTATTGCCCTTGACCGCCCAACCATCCTTGTGGGGGACAACATGTTGATCTTTTCTTTTTGTCATTTTAGAACGCCTATATCTGTATTGTTTTATGAAGAATGTTGCACTTCCCTTCTATATTTTTCCGACAAGAGGAAGTGAGCGTGGAGTAACACCATCAAGCAATAAGTGGCTAACATAACCTACTCCTGCACTCAAAGCCAAAGCTCTCATAAGTTTCCCCATATTATTTTTTGGAACATAGTCATAAGTTTTTTTAAGCCCGTACCCGATACCGACTAGAACCATTACACTATGAAATAATTGACGGTGATGAGGGTTATTTAGAGAAGGCTCCAAGATATCGGGTAGTTTTGCAAATATTGCACTTGTACAAATAGCCAATAACGGATTTATGGGACTTCCTTTATTGTGTTCCATAAACGCTAAACCTAGCCCTGAAAACCCGCCTACAAAAGTATGAGTGAGATTGTTTGCCATAATAGTTTCTGTATAGAATATTTAATGTTGACGATATTACATCATCATTATGATGATGTCAATAAATCTTAATGATGCTATCATGAGCTTATTAAATGTCTCTTAAATTGGGGAAACATGAATAACCTGGATGAATTACCTAAGAACGTCCATGATAGACTAGAGTACTTGGAGTTTATGTTGCGGTTTCGAGGGTGGATTTCTCGAGCTGATTTAATTGAACGTTTTGGATTGGGAGAAGCCGCCGCAACTCGTGATATCAGAGAATACAGGAATGCAGCGCCTCAGAATTTGGAATTAAACCAAAGCTCAAAAAAATATGAAATTTGTGAAAAAACATTTGAGCCAATCTTCGACCTCAGAGTACAGGCGGCACTTTCTAAATTACGAGGGGCGAAAATATGTGAAGCTTTAGGCATAGGTGACACTGGTGGCATTTTAACTCCTCCTAGACTAGTGTTACCAAACCTAGACATTCTTGCAACTATCACGAGGGCGTTGTCTCAAGGTGCAACGCTTAAAACCACTTATCGCTCAGTGAAAAACGGACAATCTAACAAAAGACTTGTACCACATGCTCTATTCGATAATGGTATTCATTGGTACATGAGGGCTTATGATATCGAAAAAGAAGAATTTAGATCTTATGCCTTGACTAGAATTTGTACGGTATCTATAGATCAAGCAACTTCCCTCAACATAGAGATAAAAAATGGTGATTTTCAATGGAGTCGAATGGTGTCACTAGAGCTCGTTCCTCATCCGAATACCTTTAATGTGCCTCATCCAGAAACAATAGAGCATGATTTCCAGATGTTGGATGGTGTATTAAAGATAATGGTTCGAGCAACTGTCGCAGGGTACTGGCTGCATCATTGGAATGTTGATTCTACTGAAGATCATAGTCTTGAAGGCTACAACTACCAGCTTTGGTTAAGAAATCATCAAACATTGTATGATGTTGAAAGCAGAGAAATTGCACCTGGTCTTTCTCAATATAAAAAGAACACATTATAAATGTTAGGTTGAGTACGCTGTTTGTTGAGATCATAGTGGTAATTATTGATGTTTGTACAAAAAGAAAACCTCGGTATTCATATGGTCAAAATTAATATTCAGTTTTGAAAGTAGATGTTAGGAGTATTAGATATTCAATGTGGAATCCATCCAATAATGCTGTACGAGTTTCTGAAAACGATATGTCACGCTCTAAATTCATAAGGGACTTTGTACAAAATGAAAAAATACAGATCTTAAATACTTTGATACCCACTAATACCACTCCAAAACTTATTTTCCAATTCTGGGATGAAGAAGATATTCCAAAAGACGTTCAAGAATGTATTGAAACGTGGCGGCACTTTAAATCTAGTGGTATTGAGCATTTTTTATTTAACAAAGATACTGCAAGAAAATTTATTGCATATAACCTAGGTAATGATTACGTTAAAGCATTCGATCGCTGCTACCATCCTGCGATGAAAAGCGACTACTTTCGTCTTTGTTTTATTTATTCTAGGGGTGGGTTTTACGTTGACGTTGACGACGTTTATTCTGGGTGTGATATTGAAAAGCTATTCACTAACCAGGGTGTGAGTCTTCAACCATTATGCTTTGATGCTAATACTAGTGCTATGGTTAATCCTGATAAGTTCGTTGCTGATGGCGAATGTTCGGAACATTGGATCTTCTACTTTAACAACAACCCAATTATAGCGCCTCCTCGTAACCCCATTATAGAATATGCACTCGCGAGATCTACTCACCTCATTCTAGAATGTGATGAAGATAAACTTCCAGAAATTCAATCAACGACAGGACCTGGGAATATGTCTGCTAGTGTTGTGGCATACTTATCAGACCTGCGGGTATTTAAGCAGGCACAATGCTTAAGTGTTCTCTCGAATTGGACAACATATGGTCAAACTATTTGGGGTCTGAGTTATCGCAATGATAAGAGAAATTGGCGCTTATCAAATAGAAAAAAATATACACCAATATAATTAACGAAAGAAATGCTCTGAATAAACATGAACAAAATATCTATTCCAGGACCTATATTCAGATTTATTTACCGTACCGCTTTGCGAGCCAAAAAGCTTCTTGGAGCGAAAAAATGTATAGCATTTGATCGAGTTGAAAACGAATCAATATCTGATGGTATCGAGCATATCTACGTCATAAACCTTGAACGTCAGCCCCAACGATGGAAGCAAGTGATAGAAGAGTTATCTCAAGTTTTGGATGCTAATGGTAGGTCGTTGAGGAGTTATGTCAGCCGAATTTCCGCAGTGGATGCCTTAGATTTTGAAAGCTCTGTAGAAACAAAAAATGTTGAACAGGCTTATACTTTAGGTGAGCAACTGTATGTTGATCCTAGGAAGGTGTTACCCAGCTGTCTAAATTTGGATCAAGAAATTCAAATGAGTCGGCAAGAAATTGCAGTTGCTCTTTCACACATAGCCATATGGGAAAAAATCGCAGCAGGTAAAGAGAAATATGCGTTAGTTCTAGAAGATGATATCTGTTTTAGCCATAGATTTTCGAGCTATGTTGGAAAAATTTGGAAAGAGCTTATTGAACTCCGCAGTGGTTCAACTTTGTTTGACATTCTTTATCTTTCATATAAAGAGGTCGATCAGGGAGCCGAAAAAACTCTTGTAACTGAGAATGTTTTTCAACTTTTTCGCGGCGTGTGGTTTCTGTCTGGATACGTTCTATCAAAGAGAGGAGCAGAGAGGTTACTAAGCCAACTACCTGTTCGGGGACCTGTGGATCTTTGGATGAATCACAAATTTAATAGAATTGATGCATTGCTTGCTTCTAGAACTGTGGTTGAACAACGGATAGATGAGAAATCTCAAAACTCATATTCGGTCTTGCCTGTACTTTCTAAAATAGGCATTTTAAATTCAGAGTTACCTAGTACTTTTAAACCTATACCATTGGCTAAGCCGTTATTCGTTATAGGTAAAGATGATGAAAAACTTACTTCGTTAGCTATGGGTCTGTCCATGCTTGGATATCGATGTTGCAGTGATCTAGAGAAGTTGCCCGATAGAGAAAAACGAATCTGTCTCGAAAACGGTGGTGGGGTGAATTTTGATGCTTTCGTTAATATTGGTTGTATTGACAGGCAGATTTATAAATTAGCTTTATTGTACCCGAACGGTTGTCTAATTGTGGTAGACCAAAATTTATCAAAAGAAGAAATTTCCTCCTTAACGAAGAGTTGGTCTGATCGCACTTTAGTCCTGACTTCACAGACAACTTCTATATGGAAGCCGCTTTGCGAATTTCTTAGGCTTGTACCACCCGCTAGCCCCTACCCTAATCTTCAAGGACTCGGTCAGCGAAGCATAAAACTAAACTATGATATTCAGCAAAGTCAAAATCAATTCAGTCATACATGGTTAAAAACTGATTTGTCTCCCTGGGTCATGCCTCTTGAAAACAATTCTTATAGATTGTCTTCAGCATCAACCTGTTCGAATTCCTCAAAATGGACGCGCATTACGTCAGATAGGCTCGATGTTTTTGACGATAAATTCTGGTTCACACGCGATGATACATTTCCAGGCAATATGGCTTTGTTTAGTCCGTCAAATGTGTCGATAACTGAAAGTTCCCTAGCAGAAATCTCTGTTTTCCATGAAGATATGAGAGTCAGACAGCTCAGTTCAGCTGCATTAACTACTAGAAGAAGCTTTTTGTTTGGGCGATTTGAGGCTGTTCTCAAACCGCCTAAAGTAAAAGGAATTATAACCGGTATGTTTTTACACAGGGATTCACCGCGTCAAGAAATTGATATTGAGTTCTTAGGTAAAGACCCAAGCAAATTGTTGATCAACGTATATTATAACCCTGGTTGCGAGGGTGCTCGATTTGACTATGGATACAGAGGTACGCCAGTGTTGATAGATCTAGGGTTTGATGCAACCAGCAACTTTCATTCATACGCTATCGAATGGGATGCGAATGAGCTTAGATGGTATGTCGATGGGGTAATTGTGCACAGAAGATCCAATTGGGAACCTACACCTATACCTCACCTACCAATGAAATTTCATCTAAATATTTGGCCATCAATCTCACGCGAATTAGCAGGAAAGATTGATATTAAGTTACTTCCAGCAAGAGCTCTGATTCATTCGGTTCTCATATCTACAGACGAGCATGAGTATCGTGAAAACCCAAGTAAAATATTTGACTTAGAATACGAAAAATTATTCGAATCTTGAAAAGGTTTAGTCTTTTGCAAATGTTTCTGGTTCATGTTGCCCTTGTGAACAAAGGCTAATGTCTAGTTAGTGAAATCTACATCTAAAATTAAAAGGTGTCAGATTGAGACTGGAGCTACAACCTATATAAACTCAACATACCCGAAGTACTGTCAAGATTCTACTTGTGCGGTTGAAACTGAGTGAGGAGCTGGTTTTTTGCCTCAACCATTGCTTCAAGCTTAATTAAATTGTGTTCACTTTTTTTGAGTTCATTTTCCTTAGTCAAGCTATCCTCAATAATTCCTTGATAATCAACTTTCAATTTCTCACTCTTGCTCGTAAGTACGACTAATTTATCATTCGAGTTTCGCAGCTCTTCTTTTGTTATAAGTAGATCGCTCTTGGAGTGGGACAGTTTATTTTCGACTTTCATAAGTTGTTTTTGAACAACGCTTAGCTCACTGACAAGGCGACTGTTATCTTTATTTAGATCGGTAATGTCATTCTGTTTAATGATCAACGTTTGATTGAGTTGCCTTATTTCAACTTGTAACTGTTGGACTTGTTGTTCAAATTTCCGGTGCTCCTGCTCTCTTTGATCTTTAACTGAATCTCTATAATGAACCAAGCTGTCTCGAGTATGTTGGTGATTTTCTTCGAGTAAGTCAATTTGTTTATTTTTTTCCGTGATTATGGCATCTAATTCGCGCATATTTCCATTCGCATCGTTCAACGAGTCTTTAGCTTTGGAAAGCTTGTGGTTTAGTTCAAGATTGCGCTCTGACAACTGTTCTTGCTTTAACCTGCCCTCCTCTAGTTCTTTTGTCTGAGTTTCGATTAGTATTTTAAACTGGTTGTTTTCTGACTCAAGCACGTCAATTCTCGCCTGAAAATCGCTCTCTGATAGTTTGACTACTTCATTCGCTTCTTGGTGAAGCTTTGAAGCTAGCTGTGCGATGATTTCTTTGATTCCATTACTTAACAGTGCTTCATCGTCCAACTGAACGCTCTCCTCCCCTTCTAGCTCTTTTAAATATCGAGAAATAGTCGTTTTAGAGCCAGTATTGCCAAGCTCTACTCGGATAGAGTCGATGGATGGGTTTACGCCTCTTGCAATCAAGGATTTACGCGCTTTTTCAACAGAATACTTGGTTATACCAGCTCGAGCCATGATTGAGTCCTAAGATTATTTCATACTATATTACGTAACATGTAAATACATATTAATTGATAGTTTAGGTTCCGTCAAATTTTGCAAAATCTAAGATTGAATAATCACAAATTATTCAATCTTAGAGCAATTTCGTGCTAAAATCAGCTAAATTTGGTATGAAATAGTGAAACCACTCAGTGCCTGATCTTGAACAATATATTCACGCAGCCACCAGGGATAATACGCGGCGAAGCTATCAGAGCGCGATCAAGCACTTTGAAGTCACCTGGGGCGGCTTTCTACCAGCAACCACTGATCATATTGCTCGTTACTTAACCGATCATGCAGAAAAACTATCGGTTAACACGCTTCGTCAACGAGTTGCCGCTCTGGCCCTATGGCATATCGAACAAGGTTTTCCTGATCCCACGAAAACACCGCTGATCAAAAAAGTGCTGAAAGGGATCAGAGAGCTCCATCCATACAACACCAAACAAGCAAAGCCATTACAACTTAGCTCACTCTCTCAAACTGTGACTTACCTGGAGCGGGAAATCGAGAAATCACCCGAGGATTTACGCCATTACCGGGACAAAGCGTTGCTCTTATTAGGATTCTGGCGAGGTTTTCGTAGTGATGAGCTGTGCCGGTTGTCTGTCGAATATATCGATGCCAAGCCGAATGAAGGTCTGACCTTGTTTTTGCCACGTTCCAAAGGCGACAGGCAATCCATCGGGCGTACCTATCACGCGCCAGCACTCGCTCAGGTATGCCCCGTTCGCGCTTATCTCGATTGGATTAGTATCGCCCAACTTGCAAAAGGCTCTGTCTTTCGCCGTATCAATCGTTGGGGGCATCTAGGTGATAAAGCACTGCATCCTAATAGCATTATCCCTTTACTAAGATCCTTGTTGAAAAAAGCCTCAATCGGATCGCATGACCAATACTCCAGCCATTCCCTGAGGCGTGGTTTTGCGTCTTGGGCATCAGAGAACCATTGGGACTTAAAATCGCTGATGGAATATGTCGGATGGCGTGATCCTAAGTCGGCGCTTCAATACATCGACGTAGGACGGCATCAGGTAAAATTCGACACGACTCTCAAATCACTGACCAAATAAAGAATTAGGACTATAAATAGTCAACACTTAAAAAAGGCTAAAAGTTAAACATTTAAACCCTTTGCTCAGCTTAGCCCCTTTTTAGATATCGACACGCAAACCAACGTAAATGCTACGATCCTTTTGCACTAGGGCTCCACTGGGATGACGACCGATAATGTCTGTTTCGTCACTGGCATTTTCTACCTTAAAGTAGACTGTGGTCTTATCGGACAATTGATGATCAGCGATGAGATCCAGATTAAAGATTGCATCTGTAGAGTCAAAAGCGCTCAGCCTACGCTTACAAGTTACTTCGGTGCAGACTGGATCCACATAACTGGCGGCCGCTTTGATGCTCCAACCATTACTATGTTCAATACCAAAGCTCAACTGACCTTGTTGTTCTGGGAAATAACTTAACGGATCACCTTTTTGTACGTCCCCGAAGAAAGAGTTATCAAAAGTTGAATCGAATTCACCGGACATATACGTGTAGTTGAAGTTCAATGGCAATTTATAGTCCGCAGCAGTGCTGAAGTTATAAGCTAAAACCATTTCGAGACCATTGACCGTAACTGCACCGCTATTGAACTGAGTACCATCTTCGGCTTCGCTGCAGTTAGCGCCGGAAACAGTGGTACATTCACCAATAATATTGTCATAGTCGTTAATAAAGAGAATGGCTTCCGCATAAAATTTCCCGACGAAGGCACGACCACCAAACTCATAACTAAGACTCTCTTCATTATCTGTTTCTGGTTTGTAACCGGCTGGTGCAAAGCCTTTATGCACCCCAACCAGAACCATCAGGTTATCGTTAAACTGATAGGTGATCCCTAGTCCAGGAATAATTTCACTCTGCTTATTATTTTTGTCTTTACTGACATTAAAGGTGATGCGTTCCGGTGCACCCCACTCGCGGCGGCGTACATCCACGTTTTCATAGCGGACACCCGGCGAGAAAGTCCAGTCACCGAACTCGATTTCGTCACGGATGTATAAAGCAATAGCATCAGCTTCGGTTAACCGGTTATTGGATGATTTATCGCCAAAAATACCCAACCCGGTCAACGCCAGACCACCGTTAATGCTTTGCCAAAAACTATCTTCGGCTTGAAAGCGATCTTCTTCATCTTGGTGAAGACGAAGCCCGATTTCGAAATCATGGCTGACATCATCCGATTCAAAATTCCAATCTAACATAAACTCTAAACCTTGGGCGATATAAGCGCGGTTATTATGCTTAATACTCACTTCACCTTCTGCTTCGCCCTGCAATAAAGCTATCGCACCACTGTCACCGCTATTAGCTGCATCAATAATCGTAGCTAGCTTCATACCACCTATATTACTCGTTTTATACCAATTTCGAGCAGTTTCATTACGGTAGGCCGTGGCATGTAGGCTCATCTCCTTATTCAAGTCAATAGAATAGTGCATTTGGAGCTGCTCATGTTCGACTCTCATCTGATCCTTTTGTGATGCGGCATAACGGCGATAAGGGTTCAAAGCAAAATCGGCATCAGTAAGCCCTAAGTAGCTTTGATTCGATATCTCATCAGCTTTAAGGTATTTCAATATTAATTCTTGATAATATTTAGCATCAGCAGAAGAATTAAAGCGTATTTTAGCCATATAGTCGGTCTTATCCAAACCTGTGGTGGTATCGCTAAAATCAATGGATTTGAAACCATTGTTCTTTTGATTAAATACGTCCAACAGCCAACCGGTATTTTCTTGACTGTCGCCATAGGTTAAATGCTCTCGGAGGGCACCATTAGATCCACTTTCAACCATAATTTGACCGCCGCGTTCATAAGGGATTGGAGTTGATAAATAATTAATAGCGCCGCCAACCGTGTAAGGCCCTTCGGTGATAGCCGCAGATCCCTTCAAAACTTCCAGACCACTCATGCGAGCCGCAGTCGGTGAATAGTAAGCAGCTGAAGCTGCATAAGGTGCAGGAGCGACCAGTATACCGTCTTCCATCAAGGTTATTTTGTTAGAGCGTTCGGCACCTGATGCGGCGCTACGGATCCCGATATTAGGGCGTAACCCATAACCATCTTCCTGACGAACATATACGCCGGGAACTTGACGTAAGATCGCGTTGACATCAGAATATTCAAATTCTTCCAGCTCAGCTTTTGTGATCACATGAGCAGAACCGGCTACTTTCTGCGCTGCTTCCTTGTCACCGATAATGGTAATGGTTTCCGATGTTTTCTCATCTGCAACAATGGTAGCTGAAGTCACCAGCAATATCGCGCTGGCAATGAGGTTAAAACGAGGTTGTAAAATCATATTTATAGCTCCTAACAAGCCTGTTTTTTGTTCAGGTTAAATGTCCATAACATTTGGGAACGCAAATCCGTTTAAAAGAGTGTGCACACCTTACCATTAATGCGAATGATTATCAATCGCATTTAAGGTGAAGGTTGAATTCTGGTGGGTGGAGGCTATAAATTATTCTTTGACAAGACTATGGCAGGTTTAAGGGAAAGAAATAAGCAGATCTATAGAAAAATCTGTGGGTTTATATCCAAAGATTTTTCTATAGATCCATTTTTTAAACAACTTTCCTATGTTTATTGATCACTTATTTAGCACACTTTCTGCTTCGGTCTTTAGACCAAGCTTTTTAAAAACCATTGCCGCAGGGCAAAAATTAGTAAATGAAAACTGGAACATATTGGCACCAACAAATGCCGTGAGCCAGGCAAACCCTGGATGAATAAAATGTGTCAATGCTAAAGATAACAGCACCATAAAACCTGCAAAACGAAATACTGCTTTTTCTACTGTCATGATTTACTCCTAATAACTATATCTAACTCGCAGCCAAAGATTTGAGTTGTCTTCATGCTGTCCGAAAAAAGTATAATTTTTTTCGCCAATAAAGATGTTTGCACCACTGCTAAATTTCCAGTTGTCATCATAGCGGTAGGCGATTGATGGTCTAATGAAAGCGTCTTTATCAGTAGGCGAATAGAAGACAAATAAACTACTGGTTAGTGTTTGCTGAAATGATAGGTGCGTTAATCTAAAGGTAAATACCTGGCGATTTTTATCAACTAATGTGTCAGGAGCTACAGCAGTCGATTTTAACGCCTGGTAGTTTTGAGTGTGCTCTATATAAAACTGAAAAGCGCCAGTCATATCTGAGGCAAGCTCACGTTCATATCCGAGTAACAGCCGAACTTGATCATTCGCAATAAATGGATCACTACCATTATTGTCTTCGATGCTGTTATATACCACTATTTCTGAATTAAACAGACCACCAAAAGCGGGTGTCCTAACACTTGCACCGTAACTATTTAATTTCGGAAAATAGCTTTTTCCGAAATTCGGAGCTTGTGTAAGGACACCAGCAGGCGATGTCCAAAAGCCCTTATAACCATATAGTGCATATTCAACACTATTAATAGTCGTTGCCAAACGAAGCGAATATTGTTCACTCTCGGTGGTCACAACTGGAAAATTATCTGGCGCAACTATGGTTTGCTCAAAAGGAGAGAAAAATGAAAAACGTTCCCCTGTAAAGTATTTGTCTGCCGTGAACTGCGGCGAATAAACAAAGTCTAATGTCACATCACCAAGGTAATGCAATACTCTTACAGCATCATTTGGAGCTTTAAGATAAATATCGTCTCTGCCTGCAAAAAACGACTGCCAATCTTTAGCGAATAAGTCATTTAAAAACAGGTAGTCACCAGTCCCCCAGGTGATCACTTGCCGCCCTATGATAAAGTCAGTGCTATCTAAGACATTAATGGCAAAATTTAGCTCCCGAATGTCGTAGTCAGTTTCTTCAAGGACCTCATCAACAAGCAAATCGCCTTTGCCGTTAAAAGTAAACCAGTCGCCACTATAATTAGTATCAAGTTGACCACGCAGCTCAGACATTGACTGTTGAGAGTTGGTTACGTTATCTCGGGTAAACTGTCCCAAGCCAACCTCAGCAAAACCTGAGAACTGCCAAGGTGAAGTTTGCTCTTCATCTTCTCCCCAATCATCTTCACCCCACAAATCATCTGAGCTAGCCTGTGCACTCTTTTGGGTACTCTCTTGGGTGTTCTCCTGGGCGCTCTCTTGATCAGCTGAGGGTTGTACCACAGTAAGCGCATCATTTTCACCTAAACTTTCAGCTGCAACAACCCCTGAATAACCTGATAACCAATATATTAGTATACAGCTGTAACGAGTATTCATAACTTTTCCGTTATTTCATCCACTTAGCAGGTGGATTACGCATACTTCTTTCGCTAAATACATTCGCTGGTATATTTAAATCGTACTGCACGTTACGAAATTGCATTTCGGTAAATGAACCATCACTTAATCGCTCAATACGAGAATGTAACACGGTAGTGTAACCCTGAATTTCCTGGGTCTTTTTCACTGTCATTTTCCGCATTGGTTTATCTTTTTTATCAAAATAAACCACTTCCATCGGTAAAAAAGACTCTATGTCTATACTGACTTGATAGTGGGCAAACTCTACAGTACTGGATTTTTTGGGAACGCCTTTGATCACATAATATTTATCTGTTGTTGTCAATAATTCGAAATTATCTTCTTTAGGATTACGCCCTGACACATCTTCATAATAAAAATGAGAGCCAACAAAAGAGGTTCTTTTATCTCCTGCTGAAATACGTTTAATCAAATCTAATGCAGGTACATACAGCCAGCGGTTGTCGTCTTGCGTCACATGTTTTTCAACTCGAAATACAGTCCCTTTTACGTCGGTCGGTCTTGAGAATACCACCAGCATGTTTTGCTGACCTTCATCTTCAATGTCCTGACGTAAAATTGTAAATTGGCGCATTTGCTTGTTGCCATTTTTATCTACAATCTTCATCCTCGCCTCTGCTCTACCATCGTTGGCTGCATAATAGGAAGCGAGGTTTGCTCTACTGATGATTTCATCAACGGATAAATCGGAAGCTTGCGCTAATAAAAACAATGGTAATGTTAATACCGGTAATATTAATACCACCATGATTTTTTGAATAAAGGGTTTCATAAAACTCTCCTTATTTAAGAGCGATCAATAATACTAAGAAGTGCAGGTAATAACACTAACGTCACCATAGCAGATACAGCCATTATGCTAGCAAGGAAAAAACCGACTGTGATATAAGGCACTAATGGAGAAAATAACAATGGTGTAAAGCCAATGGCAATCACTATCGCATTTCTGGAAATTGCTCTGCTTGGCTCGCAACACATTTGCATCAGTGCCTGTTGCATAGAGCCCAACTCATTTCGAAGTTCACGCAGTCGCTGCAAAAAATGGATAGCAAAATCGATAGATAATCCTAACGTTAATGCTGACAGCACCGCAATTGGCATGTCGTATGTCTTCCCTACCCAACCAATCAGACCATATATCATGGTTATTGTGAATGTTAATGGTAGCATGGCTAAAGCGCCGTATTTAATTGAACGAAATAATAAAACCATCATTAAAAATACGATAACAAAGCTAGACAGTAAGCTGCTTAACATGCCACTCACCATCAAGTCTTGCCAAATCACATTAAGATAAGATTTACCAGCCCAGTTAACCTCAACATCAATCGGCGCAGGATGACTGCTAATGTATCGCTCAACCCAGTCAACAACATCCGTCATGTGTTGGTTATCGCCACTGGTCATTTGTAACCAAATTAAAGAAGCGGTGTAATCGGTATTAACAAAGTGCCACAAATCTTGTGGGCGGTGAGATGACTGATATTGCAGTAATGTTTGAGCGACAGCATTGCTGGTTGCTGGGATTTGAAAGTCTTCGGCTTTACCAGAAAGCAATTCTCTATTAACGGTTTTGACAATATCAGTGATCGAATTTACTTTGCCAACTAAACCAGAGGTAATCAATTCTGATTGCAGTTGGCTTTGCCAGTTAAGCATGTCGGGTTGGGTAAATATTTTTTGGCTATTTAAAATAGCTTCCGCTTGTAGAGCAAGATTGTTAACTATGTCGGAATGTTCACTACTAACGGAGAAACTTAGATCGTCCAACTTAAATAATAGTTCCTGATCAATACTATGACTGTTCAAGTAACTTTCTATAGTTGATACATCGACACCCGACTGTTTTGCACTGCTTAACGACCGTTTAAAAGCGTCACTTGCATCTTTATTTTTTGGATTAGCTGAAAATACTAGCCAGGCATCGTAGGTTCCTGCAAAGTGGCTATTTAGCACTTTATCCGCTACTCGGATCTGGTGTTCTTCTTTAAACCAGTTAACTGGATTATCGTTAATTTCAATTCGAGTAATGCCCTGGATGCTAAGTGCCAGCACCAAAATAAACATAGGGATAATCAGCTTGCCTTTTAGTCTCGCAAAATTACCAATAGACATAAGGAAATTTGACATAACGCCTTTTTGTTCAAGTCTTGCGACAGAGTCGTGTAAGTTTCCAATTGCGCTTTGCGACATTCTTGAAATATAGGCTGGAATAAACAGAATCGTTAACATAAAGGCCAATAAAATACCTGAACCAACGAATGCACCAAATACTTTAACCGGTGGAATTGGCGTTAACAGTAATGAGAAAAAGCCAATCGCTGATGTTAGCGAGGTGAATAACATTGGTTTATACAAATGCTTCATTACCTTGGCTAACACCACTTTAACATCGTCATCTTTACGATAACTATCTGAGAATTCGGATAAAATGTGCACGGAATCTACAACGGCGATCGGCATTAGAAATATCGCTATCATTGATGACATGATATGAACGGTAAAGCCCATTCCAATCAGTGTGCCCATAATAATGATAACCGTTGACATAGCTACAACCATTGGCGCTAAAATCAATGGAAAATTTCTGAAGAAAAACCAAAGTAGAATAAATATGGCCAAACCTGCTAGCGGTGCGGCAACTCCCATTTGCACAAACATTTCAAATCCAAATTGATCTTCTGCAACGGGTAAACCTGTAATGTGGATATTAAGAGGGGTATCTAACTGATTAGCAAAACTACGGATTTTTTCCGCTACTAGATAACTTTTGTCTTTTGAGGTAAGTGGAATATATATGGCAGCGGCTTTGTTATCACCTGAAACCAAGGTATTTTCCAGCATCGGCAAGCGCTTAATGGCTTTTTGCACCTCATCAACCTGTGTTTCACTCACGGGTGCTTGCTTCATTAGATAAGAAAACCTAATCCCAATGTTGTTGCCAGATTCGTCATACTGCTGGCTAATGTTATCAATCACATCCAAGGCGAGGTAATCGTCTATGATCACCTCCTCTAGTGTTTGAATATAACCAGATATTTTATTCAGGGTTACTAAATTATTAAGCGTGTAGATTGATTGTTTGCTAACAATCCCAACAACTACCATATCGTGCATAACAAACTTGTGTTTGATTTGATTATGAAACACTCGTGCAGTCGCGTCTTTATCGAGCATGTTTTCAGGATCAGTATCTATTTGAAGCAGTGGAAACATAGCGAGCGTTAGCACTACCATAGTGATCACAATTAGATAAAGTTGTTTGGGTTTATTTAACACCCATTTTAATAACATCGTATAAGTCATTTGTATTTCACTTTTGTAATGAGGTTTGGTTAATATTCAAGTAAAACATAGCCACTTAAAAGTTTTTTTACGTCGTCATTATCGAGACTTCGTTTTATCTGGTTGGAGCTTAGATAAGTTAATATCTCCTCATTAAATTAGTAATTCCCAATAACCTAACACCAACTCGCGTCACCTAAATGTTGGTGCAATCTCTCATCTATGTTAGCTTTCAAAATTCGGTATCCAATATTGCCATAAAGCGTCTGACGTCCACTATTCATATTAAATGACGGACTTCCCTTGATACATTGCTTTTTGGTCATTTGGTAATCATTCATTAAAGACGCCATTGCCGAGCCATTAGCAATGCATTGGTCAATTTTCTTAATGTCTAAAGCATTCTCTTCTGCAATGTCATAGAGTACACTAAAACAGCTTATGTCTTTCGCTTCAGCGAAAAACGCTTTTCGAATTTTAAAGGATAGTTCAGCACAGCCCGTGCCACCGGCGACTATCTCTGCGGCTTTTAGTACGAGGTGAGCATTGGCAGAAGTTGTTGGACGTACGTTAATCCATATTCCGGGGTTGATCGGTGCATTTGTATAAGGCGCTGCAGATTCACGAATATGTTGAGCAAAACCTCGATAACCTTCGCGCTCTCGCCACTGACTTTGAACTTTATTGCTCGTGTTTCCAAAAATATCGATATAGCGATGTCGCAATTTAATCTTTGAGTTAAATTCACTCGTAAGTTCATCTATTCTCCGCTGAGTTATCCATGCCCAAACGCATAGAATGTCACTAAAATATTCGATTGTCAGAGGATTGTTCATTTTTAATGTCCGATACTCATTATGGAGTAAACTTTACGTATTAATCGACTCATGGTTTTTATCCTTTAGAAGCTTAATTGTAAGCCCCTAAGCTATTAAATATTCCCTTTGTTAGCGGAGTTTAAACTCTATAGCAACCATAGAGTCAATAATTAGATCCTGTGTTCAGTGGGTTACAGGATCTATCAACGTGGATCAGCGTTACTGCTCCTTTGGACACTAATATCGGTACTCTTTTTCCGTGCGTTTATTAGAGCCTTCTCAATCAGGGCTTCAATTTCATCAATATCTTTTATACCGCGCACAAGCTCATTGTTGATGAGGAATGTCGGTGTACCGAATACACCGTATTTACGCGTAGCTCTTTGCTGCTCTTTAGTAATAGCGCGAATGTGTTGAGGATCATTCAGGCAAGCGCGAAACGATTCGACATCCAAGCCTAGTGGATCGATCTTTTGAATCAACGCTGCATCGATATCAGCAGTGCGCGACCAGCTGTCAACCGCTGTGTAGAGGATGTCTAACATTTCGTAATATTGATCGCCTGCGCAGCGGGCGGCGACTGCACCACGAGTTGCTTGCGAGCTCGTTGGAAAATCTCGATAGACAAAGCGAACCTTTCCCGTATCGATGTGACGGGACTTGAGGAGCGGCAGAGTTTTCCGGTGAAAGCGTACGCAGTAATCGCAAGTCAAGGACGCGTATTCGATGATTGTTACAGGCGCACTCTCCTTCCCTAGCGCGACCTCAGCATTCGCAGTAACTGAGTGTAAAGAGGTTCCCATAACGATAATCATGAGTAATCGAATCCATGAGATAGGTGTTTTTGATAAAATTATACTCATAATGTTATTTGCTCCTATTAGATTACCAAGCGCCACTGTCAACTATTGATTATTAGCCTGAACTACCCGCCTTAGCTCAGCAGGAATTAGTCCCCAGTAAAAATTCGGTATCATACAAGTAGAGATGGCGTTACTCTGCTTTCGACGGATGAACCGTGTCGGCAACAAAGAGCATTCTTAACTATCGCTGCATAATCGAGCCGCTAAAACTTTAAATACTCCGATATTTATGCCGTTGATTTCTTTAGCCGAATAATTCGAATGACAAGAGCCATTGAAAGAATCAAAATTAAGCACTGCGCAAATATCCCTTCCCATGTTGAATGTATTCCTAACCACTCAAAAGTGATATTGACCGGCAAAGGAGAATGCTTAATAAGTGCCGCTTCTTGGAGGGCTGCGACGGCCTTGCCCATCAAAATAAATGAAAGCGCGAGCATCAAATAGGTCGTAAATGAGAAGAATTGACTAAGTGGCATCTTTACAGAGAAACGGATAATTACCCATGCAATAACCAACAACAACATCGCGCCAAAAAGGAATCCCCCACCAATTGATATGTATTGCTCGGGATGCGATTGGGTTAGTAAAGACTGATAGAAAAGTACCGTTTCAAATACTTCTCGATAGACCGCGATAAACGTCAAGCCAACTATTCCCCACAATGTCCCTTGAGATAAATGACGCTTTACATGTTGGTTTATATAGGTCTGCCATTGCTCGGCTTGGGTTTTACCATGCATCCAAAATCCCACATAGAAAAGAATTATCGCAGCTAGTAGAGCAGCAAGACCTTCCATTATTTCACGGCTAGCACCACTTATTACTATCACGTATTGTGCGAACCACCAAGTCGCAGCGCCGACAAGTAAAGCCATCAGCCAGCCCAAATGTACAAAACGAATTGCATCTTTTCGACCAGTACGTATTAAAACAGTCAGTAATGCAAGAACGATTAAAAGAGCTTCTAGTCCCTCCCTTATTAAAATAACCAAACTTGCAGTAAATAATGTTGAATTGGACAATGTATCCGCAGAAAGTAAGCGCTCGGCATGGTCTAGTTGGCTCAATACATTTTGTAACTTTATCGTGAATGCGATAGAGCTTTTACTATCAGTCACTGCTTGTCGTAATTTCAACATGTCGGTCTCGATCGCTCTACGAAGGTTCGGATCGCTCGCATCCAACGTGTTTTCAATCATCTCAAAGCCATCTAGATATGCTGCAATGGTGAGGGATTTCGCTAGTTCCAATTCGTTGTTTCGATGTGCGATAAGTGCCTGATTTAAGCGCTGCCGAGCAATGTCGATTGGCGATTGTAAAGAATCGAAAAACACTTGGGGGTTTGAGCGTAACCATCCAATATGGTCAACATTCTTGTTCGGAAATTGACTTGCAAGATTACTTGGCGTCTGACTAACAAAATCTTTGAGCGATAGCTTTTCGAGTGAAACTTTATCCTGCTCCTCGTTTTTAAATGCTAAACCGCCAACAAAAAATGTCAGAGACCAGCGTTGTTGCTCGCTGAGTTGCCCAAAGGGCATCATTGCAGTGCCTTCTATACCTTGAGAAATCGCATCATACATACCCATCAATGAACGATTCACAGCTCTTTCACGATCCGTAAAATCGGTAGGTGCTGGCGTAAACTGATCGGAAACGAGACCATCACCCTGTCCTTTCAGACCGTGACAGGAAGCACATTGCTGTTGAAATAGATGTACAGTCTCTTCTGGTAAGAGCAATTTACTTGGCAGAGATAACTCAGGCGATAGTTTCAACAATATTGTTATTAGTTGAGTTGTGAGCCGTCTGATTTTTTGGGTTGGCTGCTTGGAATTAATTGCATTTTTAAGGGAATTGGCTAATTGGTTAAAATTCGAAGTATTTTTTTGTAACAATCGCTGATTTTGATCAAGAAGCAAGTTACTAAACTCTTGCATTTCTAGAAACTCATCGGCATTAATGATTTCTCCATTTGCTACCGCTTCGGGGTAGTCAACGCCAATGTATTCTGCCAACTGCAGTAATTGGCGCGCGCCAAATTCATTTTCTTCACTTTTTACATTTGAAATAAAGATGATCAACAAGCATAACAACCACCTAAATTGTGACTTTAACCGTAATTTATTGACGAGCATTGTAAAGTTTAACTGATTAGCCTAATGCCAATTCTTTTAATGATAATTATTGGCATTGTAATCTCTATAGTAGGAATAGAGTCAAGTAAACCCCAAAGAAAATTTTCTACCAGAGACCAGGGAAATTGTAGCTAAAGCGCGAACTGTAAGATCGCTATTTATGGAAACTAAGTTAGTCTAGAGGCTAAGACTCGATCTGACAACGATGCATTTTTTGATCTCTTAACAATATTTTTTTGTGACGTTCCAATACCTTAATTCAGTAATAATATTTTACAAGGCGTTCCGTTAAATACGGGCATCCCTGTATACTGATCACGCACCTGATCATCATGCAATAAATTAACATTAACACCTGGATATTGACGAGCTAAGCTTTGACCACTGTTATAGTGATGCCCCCAAAATTGATGAACCATAAGAACACCTTCCCGAACTTTATCGCTGACAGTGACTTTGATCTCAATGCTATTAATCGTCGAAGTAATTCTGATTTTATCACCATCACTAATCCCCTCTTTAGACGCATCATTTACATTCATCACCGCATAATTTCCTTTTAGTTTTTCCATTAAACTCGGCATATTATGAGTCCAGGAATTGAAACTGGCTAAACGACGACCACCTGAAATCAAAACATAGGGAAGTTCTTTATATTGAGGTTGTTTAAGGTCTAGCAGTTTTTTTAATCCCAAGAGGAATTTTTCGGGTGCGAGGTTTATTTTACGGTCTCTGGTCAAAATGCCATTTTGAACAAACTCTCCCCATTCAATGTTCCCGAGTTTTATGCCATTTTCTGCTTTCATTAATTTATTGATAGACAATTTTTTCTTCGCCATGCCACTCATGAAAAGATACTGCGCCAGATGTTTTTCTGTAAAAGCGGAGCCAAAAAAACCGAGTAATCGATCAATACTATTTAACAAAGAGTTGTTTAGAAACGGGATCCCGGCAGCACGGGAAATATCTCTTGCAATATCCCATTCCGGCTTTGCGTTACCGCTCGGCTCAACAACTTTTTTACGCCATTCTACAAATGGATACTGCTCAAAAGGCAAGGTTAAAAAGTGCAAGCCACCTTTTTCATAAATTGTCGTCGCTGGCAAATTATAATCTGCAAAGCTTCCGGTGTCGGATTGATACAAATCAATCGTCACTAATAAATCGAGTTTTTCTATGGCTTTTTCTACTTTTTTGGTATTTGGAAAAGAAAGTATTGGATTACCAGCGATAACAATCAACGCACGAATACGATCAGGATCATCAGATAAAACATCATCCGCAAAAACCGTACATGGCGGTCCACCAAATATTTGTGGATATTTACCTATACGAGATGGGGCTGGATTTTTTCGTTTAGTAAATTTGTGGATCAATGCTGTATTATCGAGAGCGCCGGGGTTAAAATAGACTCCGCCCGGTTTGTCGATGTTACCGGTAATGGCATTAAGCGTTAACACCGCCCATTCCGTCAGTGTCGTATTATGACTAGTTTGTACTCCAGCGCGAGTAGAAACAAAGCCACTTTTTGCTGCGGCGAACTCATCAGCTAGCGCTACTATCACCGGCTCTTCAATACCGGTGACTGTTGAAGCTTTTGATGGGGTGAAGCTTTTAACCAACGCCTTCCACTCTGTTAAGCCTTTTGCATACTGAGCGACAAACTCAGCATCGTAACTCTTAATTGACAAAATTCTGTGTATCATCGCTAGCAATAAATAGAGATCTGTGCCTGGTCTAATCATGATATGCTGATCTGAGATCCGAGTCGTTTCTGTAACCCTCGGATCCACCACCACCACTTTGCCACCACGCTTGCTAATATTTTTAAGATCACCACCAACGCGAGGTCTTCTTTGTAACAAAGTCATCCCTTGAGTCACTAGCGGATTAGTGCCTAACAATAGAGCAAAATAGGTATTGTCAGCATCTGGTTGAAGGATTAAAGTTTGGTCACCTAGAACTTCGTTAGCGACCATTCCTCTATCAGTATATTCAAGCGATAAAACATTAAAAGAGTTAGGTGAACCAAGCGCTGAACAAATTGTATTTGCGGCAACCATACCAGTAGAGTCTGCTGCATTTCCCCAGTAAGTAGCAATCGAAGTTGATCCATATTGATCGACCAATTGGCGTAACTTCTGTCCAATTTCGGTAGTCGCTGTATCCCAATCAATATTTTCAAATTTGTCGCCAACCCGTTTAACTGGGGAAAGTAAACGTTCAGGATCATTTTGGTATTCAGGAACCGCTTTACCTTTAATGCAAATATAACCTTGACTGATCGGGTGTGATCGATCGGGTCTTACCTCGACAATTTTGTCTTTCTCAACATCGATCTCTAATCCACATTGCGGCTCACATGCGCCAACTTTGCATGTCGTTTTATATGTTTTCATAGAATTACACTCTTTGTTTAGTTCGTTTTTTTTTGAAATGGTGATCTAAATTAATGCGTCCATCATTAATTTTTGTTAATTATGGTACGAGCTTTTCACTTAACTCTAACGAATCCGTTGACTGCTTTTTGAATTCAAACGGTTTTTTAATTTGTGACCAATAGTCAACTGGGTAATCAGTGTTTCCAATCCCTATTTCATGGTCACTAAGCGGTTTGCGGTGTTGGAAGTACGCTGTCCCTAACAACCTGTCCCAGATTGAAAAAAACAAAGCAAAATTGACATCCCCTGCGCGCCCCTTCAAATGATGGAATCGGTGTAATTCAGCTGTTGCGAACAATGCTCTAAACCAGCCAGTTTTGATATCGGCATTGGTGTGTTGGATCAGTAGTTGAATGAAAATACTAAAAATTAAAGCAAATGCAACATCTTGAGGAATGCCAATTATGATCAGAGGACCTAAAGCAAACAATCCATCGATTGCCTGAAATACGGGATGTTTCATGATCCCGTTAAGACCGTATAAGCGGGTCGGTGCGTGATGTACTGCGTGAAATCGCCAAAAAAAAGCGTTTTTGTGGCACAGGTAGTGAAACAGGGTACTACCGATATCTAAGATGACAATTGCTAAAATGAGCTGAAAGGTAAAACTCCAGTGCGACGGCCAAACGTGAGGAAAAAGTGCAAACATGGATAAAAAAGGCAACAAAAACATCGATGAATAGTTCATGACTTCATTGACCCAGAAATGGTATATATCTCGTTTTAAATCACCTTTATTTTTATTCCAACTTGACTTGTGAGGGATGATACGTTCAACAACAAACGAAACGAACAACGCGAGTGCCATGAGCAATAAGGTATAATGAAAGCCAAGGTCGTTTTTGGCAATCACTATTTCTGTGCCGATAAATACGATGATCATCATTGGAAAGTAAACTATTTGTAATGCTGATTTTATCTGTTTCATGTCGTAACCATAGATTGGATTGGATAGGTTTATATTATCTTCTCGGAAACTAAATGACTTGAATGAATCAGCTATCTTGATTTAGTGTGTTTTAAGAATTGTTATTTGCTTAATCACAGAATAACGGGATTGAACGATTACTTTTATTGACCAACAAAGAAGGCGTGATCCCGAAGGTTGCTTTAAAAGTTCGAGAAAAATGGGCTGAATCAGAAAAACCGCTTGCATGAGCCGCTTCGGTTAGACTAGAGCCTTCAAAAGCTAACTCCAGTACATGCCTCAGTTTCATCCATAGAATATAGCGTCTGATTGGGATCCCTACTTGCTGTTTGAATAAGTGTTGCATTCGACTCTCAGACAGATTGATATTTTGAACCAAATCACGTCCCGAAAACGATTGTTCAGGTTGGCAATGTAAACTTTTTAGTAATTTAGCAATCCTCAGATCTAACTTGTTTTTTGATGAGATATATCCGTTAAAAAGTTTCAAACACTGTTGTTTAAGCTGGTTAGCTAGAATGGTATTTACATTTGAAGTTCGTGCTGATAATAGTGACCTTGTCAGCTCGGTTGGTATAGGTTTCGTTAATAATAGTGGTTCTTTTTTAGTTTGACAGCTAGAGTCAATACAATGGTAATCTAAAATTGTCTGATAGCTATTTGAACTTTTTTCTAAATACAGTAAGCACACCGGACTCTCAGGGCAAGTAATACTGTGTGTAACGTTTGCACCAATAATCGCCGCTGTACACTCTCGCCATTGCTCAACACCAGCCCATCGAATTTTTAATTTTGCTGTGAGTGAAATGCAACATTGAACAGCGTGATGATGGTGAAAACTCGGATCGAAACTCTCACCCAAATAAATCACACTATCGCGCCAAAGAAAAAACTTATTGATGTTGGGATTGACCATGTTCTTTTAAACCTAGCATGGACTCAATAGCTTTTACATATATTATGATAAAAGCTTCTTTTACTTGTCTTTGCCAAGTAAATTGGAAACATCAGCAAGACATCGAACGGATTAAACCAATGATCTTTAGTGCTTAACAAAGGTCTTAATATTTCCCTCTTTATCAAAACTCTTAACCTCGTAAGGGACAACTGTGTCACCTCTTTCCATTCCTGGTGTACCAATTGGCATACCCGGTACGGCGATACCGATAACATCTGGTTGAAATAATAATAATCGCGTGATGTCTCTATGGGTAACATGACCTTCTACAACATAATTACCAATGACTGCTGTGTGACAGGCTGAAACTTCTGGAGGAACACCCAGTCTTGCTTTTTCTGAATGAACTTTTCGGGTGGATATTGTTGTTACATTATATTTGTGTTTTCGCAAATATTTGATCCAGTCGTTACAACAACCACAGTCAGGATTTTTATAAACGGTGATATCTTTCGGTAACAGTTGTTCGGCATAAGCGAAAGGCTTCATCAAGAAAACGGATATGATAAAAGTAAAAAGAAATTTCATATAAGTTAGCTCTCTATAAACACGTTCTAGGATAGCGCTTATTGTAAACCCTGTGGTTAGTATAGAGTCAAATTAAACCTTGAATAATGAAACGGTTGTTTGTAGTTCAACAGCTAGTTTAGCTAATTCACTACTAGATTTTTATAAAGAGCCCTTTATAAGTTTCTTATGTTTAGCTTAGTAAATATACTTGTAAATTCAAGGATCTAAATAATTTATTTTTAATGCAAGTATCTAAACGAATGTTTATGTTAACTATCCCGACAGGCTTCATCAAAAAACTCGAATTCAAATGTCGTATGTTTAAAACTGTAGGGTTTCAACGCCTCTTCTATATCTGTTCGCAAATCTTGTATAGCACTAATAGTGACCGATTCGTTTAAAACGAGATGTCCTGTTAACACATGATGTTCACCGTCAAGAGACCAATAGTGCAAGTGGTGCACGCTTTCTACCAGATTGAAAGTGGTCAAGCGGTTTCTGATCTCGCTTAACACTTTTTCATCCGGTGTCGCTTGTAAAAACAACTTGATCGTTAACAGTAGGTTTTTAGCGACATTAACTAGAATAAAAAGCGTGAATACCAACGATAATATCGGATCAAGTATTGGCGCTTCGAAAAACATTAGAACAATGGACAATATTAATACCGCAATCCATCCAAGTACATCCTCTAGTAAATGCCAATTGAGCACTTTTTCATTTAACGATTTTCCTTGGCTGAGTTTAAAAGCGGCGAAGCCATTGACAAGTACACCGAAAATTGCGAGCCCTAGCATTCCTTCGACAACGGGCATTTCTGGGTTTTGCAGTTTAGGGATGGCAACCGAAATAATCCAGATCGAACCAACAAGTAATACCAGACCATTTATTAGTGCCCCTAACAGAGTGAAACGCTGATAACCATAAGTATACGTTTCGTCAGCCTCTTTAGCGCCAAGCTTATTGAGTACCCAGGCTAAACCAATGGAGATACTATCGCCTAAATCATGAACAGCGTCAGCCATAATGGCGGTGCTATTTGTTAGCAGACCGCCAATGAACTCTATCACCGTGAAACTTAAGTTTAGAACAAACGCCCAGCCAATACGCTTGGAGCTTTCATGTTCCGATCCTGCATGAGTGTGCATGGTATGTTTCCTTTTGATAAGTTCTTCAATATCGCTAGTGATTAAAGCCCTATCGCTGGTTAGCTTATAGGGCTTATTAGTTTTAAACGCTTTGTGAGAACTTCCCTTTTGAAAACCAAGGGAATAACACCGGGAGCACAAATAATGTCAAAAAGGTAGCGGTGACGAGTCCTCCTACGATAACAGTAGCCAATGGTTTTTGGATCTCCGCGCCGACGCCATTGGACAGTAACATCGGAATTAACCCAAGAGCTGAAGTCATAGCGGTCATTAGTACTGGTCTAAGTCTTGAAACCGCTCCATCAAAAACTGCACTGGCAACCTGCAAACCGTCCTTGATCCGCTGGTTAATACTTTCTACCATTACGACACCATTGAGTACGGCTACACCAAACAAGGTGATAAAGCCCACTGAACTAGGCACCGACAGGTACTGTCCAGACAACCATAGCGAGAATACACCGCCTATTACTGCCAGTGGAACATTCACTAGGATCAACATAGCCTGTCCGACCGAAGCAAAAGCAAAATAAAGTAGTAATGCGATCAGCCCTAGAGAGACAGGCACAACTAGAGACAACCGCTTCTGTGCTCGCTGTTGGTTCTCGTACTGACCGCCGATGTCGACGGAATAACCAGGCGGTAGTTCTACTTGCTTAGTGATTGCTTGGCGAATATCGGCGACCACACTTCCCATGTCTCGACCTTGAACATTCGCCTGAATAACAACTCGTCGCTGAACATCGTCGCGACGTACTTGTGGTGGACCAGATGCGATATTTACTTCTGCCACATCACCAAGGCGTACCCAAGCACCAGAGGGAGATTGTATTCTCAGATCAGAAATACTTTCCCGATCGGTTCGAAATCGCTCAGCTAGTCTCACATAGATGTCGTATCGCTCGTTGCCATTAATAATCTGACCGGCACTTGCGCCTCCCAGTCCTTCACTGACAAGCTCCATCACATCACCGACGGCAAGACCGTAACGGGACAAAGCTCGTCGTTTCGGCTTTATTATTAATTGCGATTCACCAGCGATTTGCTCCATCGCAACATCACGAGCACCTTTTATTTCCTTAACCACTGATTCGATAGCTTGTCCTTTTTCAGCTAATACAACTAGATCTGGACCAAATAGCTTGATGGCTAATTGTGCTTTAACACCCGATAACAGCTCATCTACCCGGGTCGCTATGGGCTGGGAGAAATTCAGTAATAAACCGGGATGTTGCTCTAATTTTTGTTCCATTAGCGATTGCAGCTCGTAACGATTATCAGCACTGATCCAATCCTGCACTGGTTTGAGACCAATATAAATCTCAATATTGTTGACCGGCTCAGGATCGCCGCCTATTTCAGCGCGACCAATGCGCGATAGCGCGTAAGTCACTTCAGGGAACTCCATCAACAGGGATTCCAGCTTAGGGGCAACTTCCAGTGCAGTATCTAAACTAGAAGAAGGAGCCAGTGTTACCCGGAGATTGATAGTACCTTCTTCTAGCTCGGGTACGAATTCAGTCCCTAGACGCGGTAGAACCAACGCAGTAATGACCACCATGACGGCAGCAGCACCAACCACCATTTTGCTTTGCCCCATCGCCCAGGTTAAACCTTTTCGGTAAATTATATCGAGCGGTTTTAACACAAAACTCTCACGTTCTCGTACGCCACGGCGAAACAGATAAGTCGCTAGAGCAGGCACAATGAGCAGGGCTACTAACACCGCTGAAAATATAGCGAGCATGATACTTATAGCCATGGGTTGAAAAAGCTTAGCTTCTACCCCTTCAAAGCTGAATAACGGCATGAATACCACTAATATAATAGCCGTCGCGAAAAATATGGGACGAGCCACTTCTTTGCCGGCCTGTTGAAGACGCAGCGCTATTCCGTGGTGATCATGAGATGCATCAACAGGGTGTTCATCAGAGTCCGCCCGCGTTTGTCTTTGGGAGTCATGTGTCGCATCCGGATGCGTTAGGTGTTTAAACATGTTCTCCACCATCACCACTGAACCATCGACCAACATGCCTATCGCGACAGCAATACCGCCTAGAGACATCAGATTAGCTGATAGACCAAACCATGCCATAACCATCAATGCGATCCCAATCGATATTGGAATGGAAATGAGTACTAAAAATGTCGCCCGCAGATTCATTAAAAACAGTGCCAGGATAACGACAATGAAAACAAACGCTAGCAATAGAGCATTAACAACGGTCTGTACTGCTTGTGTAATTAAATCAGCTTGATCGTAAAACGCCTCAAAGCGAACACCTTCAGGTAATGCCTGATTGATACGCTCTACCCGCTCGTTGATCCCATCGATGGTTGCTTTGGTGTTGGCTCCCATTCGTTTGAGCACAATGCCAGAAACTACCTCGCCGAGATTTTCTACTTTACTGTCACTGTTTTTGCGGGTCATGGTCACTGCGCCTTGCCGGATATCACTGCCTAAAGCCACTTGTGCGACATCTGACACCTTGATTGTCGTTCCATCCACCGTTTTCAGCGACACTTGACGAAGCTGTTCTAGCCCCTTTTTGCCGTGATCTAACCAGCCAGTCCCCCGGATCACCAATTGCTCTTGACCACGGTTCATATACCAGCCCCCGACATTGGTGTTATTTCGCTCCAGCGCCGTCATGACATCGTCTTGGGTCAGACCATAGGCTAGTAACCTTGAGGGGGTCAGATTAACCTGATACTGCCGCACTTCACCACCAAAAGAGAGAACATCTGTAACGCCTTCGGCAGGAATTAGCAGTAATTTAACGACCCAATCATTAAGACTGCGCAGTTCCATCGCGTCATATTCTGCGCTGGGCTCAGCAACTAGTAAATATTGATAAACCTGACCAAGACCAGAGGTATTTGGACCCATTTCTGGTGTGCCGACGCCGTCAGGAATTAGATCCTTGGCAGCCTGAAGCCTTTCAAACACCAGTTGCCTGGCAAAATAAATATCCGTTCCTTCCTTGAACACAACCGTGACGCCAGATAAACCGGTCTTTGAGATAGAGCGCACCTCTTCCACATCGGGCAGAGCATACATCACTGCCTCTATAGGATAGGTAATTAGCTGCTCTACTTCCTCAGCGGCAAGCCCGGGGGCTTCTGTATTGACCGACACCTGCACGTTTGTTACATCTGGAAAAGCATCCAGATTCAATTTAGGTATAATAAAAACGGCACTGACCGTTAATGTAATAAGCGCTATCACCACCAACAAACGGTTACTGACCGCCCAATCTATGATTCGATTAAACATAAAGTCTCCTAACAGTTAGTGGTTATGCGGATCAAAGCCGCCTTTTGCGATTTGAGATGCGACAAAGAACGCGCCCTCAATGACAACTCTGGTACCTCTTTTAATACCATGAATTTCGCGCCACTTTCCAAGAGAGCGACCAAGTTCAACCTCGACCGCTTCAAACTGACCTGTTTGCTCTTCGATATATACGGTCCAATCGCCATCTGCTCCTCGCATTAGCGCTGTTTCGGGAACTGCGATAACCGGTGTGGATGTCTTGAATTCAAAATACACGTCAGCAAACATGCCAGGATGTAGACGGTGGGCGTCATTATTGACTAATAGTCTGACAACTCGAGTGCGCGTTTGTGGGTCAATGGTATGCGCTTCTTGAGTGACTTTAGCCTTAAACCACTCACTGCCTACTTTCACTTTTGCTTGGGTACCTGACGGGAGGTTCAGTTCAGCCGAAGGCGTTAAGCGCGCTTCTACCCAAAGAGCATGCTCGTTAGCAAGCTCCATCAGCGTACCGCCAGCTTCTACCCGTTGCCCTTGATGGAAGTCATCAAGCAGTACCGCCCCTTCTATAGCAGCATTTAAGGTGTATTCACCAAGCACTTGTGATTTTTCTGATAATGACTGAAGTGCCTGTTTCGATAACCCATAGACTTTCAGCCGAGCATAACTGGATTCATAATCTGTCTGGGCAGACACATAGCGTTTATCCCCTACGGTCTTTCGCCCTAGACGTTTAACCCGCGTCCATTCAGAACTAGCCACTCGATAAAGCGCTTGCGCCTCTGCCACAGTCTCACTAAATAGCGTAACCAGCGCTTGTCCTTTTTCAACGTGATCACCAAGAGCCGCGTGACGACGAAGCACCACGGAATCGACTTGTGGAGAGACATGATAGCTGGTGTATCCATTCGCTTTAATTTCACCGGGTGCGTACAAGTCGTAATCCATCAAACGAGGCTCTAGCGTGTTGATCTTTATATTTGCTAAACTGACTTGGTCAGTGGAAAGTTTTATACCTCCACCTTCCTCATCATGGTCACCCTGTTCATCTTTATGAGCGCCATGTTTATCTTGGTGTTCATCGTGCTCATCATGCCCGTCACCTTCTTCTTTGTGGTCTTGGGATTTTTGCTCAACCTGTTTGTTAACTTCGTGTTCATGTGTATGCCCGCTACCCTCAGCTGAATGAGTGGTTAATGGAAGCCCCATAATGAAGCTAGTAATGATTAATGTTCTTAATGTTTGATTCATCGTTATTTTCCAATTTTGTTTATCCAATAGTTATAACTGCTTCAATAACCTATTAAGTTGTCCCGTCTGAAATAACCAGTCGATCCGAGCTAAGCGATATTGTGTTTGTAGTTCAATACCGGCGACTAAACCGTCCGATCGCTGTTGGAGCGCTAGCAGATATTCTGTGGTACTCAGATCGCCACTACGCCATTGTTTCTCCAGCAGAGTCTCGCTACGCTCACCTCGCCCTCGCATTAAGTTTTTTAATCGTTCATAGCGTTGCTGAAATTCTTCCAGACTGGCTCGACTCGCTTCTATTGCAAATAGCTGTTTACGTCGAATGGCTCGATATAATGATTCAGAAGAGAGTGCTTCTTGATTAGCTGCTTGCACATCCGCACTAAAATTATTGCGGATGTTGAGAGGCATCGAAAAACTCAAAGCAACGACATTGTCTTCTCCCGCTTTGCCCGCGTTTATTCCAAAAGTAGGCTCAGCCTTGGCGTCTAAGCCAGCTAATTTTGCAGATTTACGAAGCGTTTCCCATCTGGCTTTTGCGGTTGCTACCATCGGATGCTTGTCGACCCATTGCGCATCACTCCGGGAAAAAGTTTGCGCCCAAAGCTCGGCTGGGATCTCAGTTTGCTTTGCAGACCAGTCAGGCAAAAGTTCTCGCAATTTTGCTGCAACACGTCTTAAACGTACTTGCGCATGTGCAGTCTGGTTGAGCTTTTGTGAAAAGTTCAATAATGCGAGCTCCGCATCAACCTGGCTTAGGTCTCCGGCTTTTTGTCGATCCCTGATAAGGCTGATCAAAATCTCCATTTGTGCCTCTTGCTGAATGGCTAGTTCAGATTGTTTGCTAGCAGCCTGCCATTCGACGATCGAATTCAGTGCATCTGCTAATTTCTGTTGCCAAACAAGCTCAAAAGTTTGAAAAGCGGCTACGCGAACAAAGTTAGCTTGTTTTGAACGAATACCGCGCTTATCCCACCAGTCAACAGTCTGATTGACCCCCACGGTATAGTTGTCAGCGTCTCCTTCTCGTTCAAACTCAGTTTCAAGTTCAGGGTTGTAGAGCGGTTTTTGACTCCCTTCTGCGGTAGAATAAGCAGCGTTCATTTTTTCTTTGGCTGCGATTACTTCTGGATGTTGGTCAATTTGATTTTGTAACCAATCACCCCATAGTTTGTCTGCGGGTGCAGCGAAAAGACTCGTCGAAAACACAAGCAGACAAACACTTCCCGGCGGGAAGCGTTTAAATAAAGATCTAAACATTTAGATATCCTCTAATAAAAAATACTAATCAATCCAAGATTGGATAATTTGAATAAATTTAATTAAGGCTCTAAACGATTGGAGGACGTAACGCAGGAAATAAAAGAATAGAAGGTAAATTTAAAAGATATTCGAATGTTTTTTTCTCATAAACGACAAGCAGGAAATTACAATTGAATCCCGATACATACAGAGTCGATGTGCCATGACAATGACAGCAGTGATGACAATCATAGGGCGAATTTTCAAGACTTTTAATCATCGTTTTCGAGTCAGGGATCTGATCGACTGGTTCTTTGTCATGGTCATGTTCAAAAGACAAGTGCTCTTCACCTGATTGGTGGAGTTGATGGCTATCAAGAACAGCGCCAACCGACTGCAAAGCAATCAGCGCTGTTAACAAAAATAGTATCCATCGTTTAATCATTTTATTTCAGTTTAATGTTAGGGTTTGGACTGAGCAAGTCTTCTACAAACCCAATTCAAAACTAAATGCTCCTTTTTAGATTAAGGAGCATTTTCATTTATCATTTTACAGGTTGATCATTTCGATGCAACCACTGGTATAGTACAGGCAACACAATTAGAGTCAATACAGTAGAAGAAATAATACCGCCAATAACAACGGTTGCTAGCGGTCTTTGTACTTCCGCTCCTATACCTGTATTCAAGGCCATGGGAACAAATCCTAGACTTGCAACCAGAGCCGTCATCAACACTGGGCGCAAACGAGTTAATGCACCTTCAGTTACAGCTTTTATAAGATTCCCTTTCTCATGCCATAGATCCCGAATGAAGGCGACCATCACCAACCCATTTAATACCGCAACACCTGACAACGCAATAAATCCGACTCCCGCAGAGATAGACAATGGCATGCCACGAAAATACAATGACAATACGCCGCCTGTTAACGCTAACGGCACCCCACTAAATATAATCAATGCATCTTTGAGTGAGCCGAATGCCAGAACCAGAATAGCGATGATCACGACTAAGGTTAAAGGGACGACTAAGCTCAAGCGCTGACTCGCTGACTCAAGTTGCTCAAAAGTCCCCCCATAATCAATCCAATAACCCGGAGGGATTTCTGCTTCTTGTTCAATTTTGTCCTTAACTTCTGCTACAAAACTACCCAGATCTCTTCCGCGAACATTAGCGGTGACCACAACGCGACGTTTTCCATTTTCTCGACTAATTTGCGCTGGAGAGGGTTCAATAGCGATTGTGGCTACCTCTTCGAGTGGAACGTAGCCGCCATTGGCTAAAGGAATGGGTAGAGAGGTTAATCCATCTATATTTTTTCTCAACTCCTCAGGCAAACGAACCACCAGATCAAAACGGCGATCTCCCTCATAGATGATACCAGCACGTTCCCCGCCGATTGCTGCAGCAACCCAATCTTGCAAATCAACAACGTTTAATCCATAGCGACCAAGTGTTTCTCGTTTAGGCGTAACCACCAATGACGGTAAACCTTTAACCTGCTCCATACGAACATCTTGGGCTCCGTCCACTGAATTGACAATCTGCAAAATTTCATCAGCGGTGAAGAGCAATTGATCTAAATCATCGCCAAATATTTTGACGCCTAAATCGGCTCGCACGCCAGAGATGAGTTCATTAAAACGCATTTGGATCGGCTGGGTGAATTCATAGTTATTACCCGGCAGCTTTTGAACCACTGCTTGCATTTCTTCTAATAGCGCGCTCTTTGTTTTTGAAGGATCTGCCCAAAGGGAGCGAGGTCGTAAAATCACAAAAATGTCAGCGATACTTGGCGGCATGGGATCAGTTGCCACTTCAGGAGTACCTATCCGTGCGAATACTTTGTCCACTTCAGGAAAAGCTTTAATTCGCTTCTCTAAAATTTCCTGCATCTCAACTGACTGTTCGAGTCCAGTACCAGGGATCCGCAAGGCTTGAATGGTAATGTCCCCCTCATTGAGTTGTGGTACAAATTCTGATCCCAGTGTCGATGCTAACCAAAGGCTCAATGCGACAAGTAATGTCGCGATGCTAATAACTAACCAACGCATTTTTAATGCAATCATCAGCAATGGCTGATACAAAGATTTCGCAGAGCTAATCACAACGCTTTCTTTCTCATTAATTGTACCATTCATGATTACAGCGACAGCAGCAGGTACTAGCGTTAGCGACAGAACCATCGCAGAAATCAATGCCATGACGACGGTTGCCGCCATCGGGTGGAACATTTTACCTTCTACACCGGTGAGCGTGAATATTGGAATGTAGACGACGGTAATAATGGCGATACCGAAAAGACTGGGTCTAATGACTTCTGAAGTGGCTTCAAAAACCGTATTTAGCCTCTCTCGCAGTGGTTGTCGACCACCGTTGCTTTGCGCTTCGGATAGCCGTCGAACACAGTTTTCGACTATTATAACTGCGCCGTCAACAATTAACCCGAAGTCCAGTGCGCCTAGACTCATTAAGTTGGCTGATACGCCTGTTTTAACCATACCGGTCATGGTCATTAACATCGACAAAGGGATTACACCTGCAGTGATCAGTGCTGCTCTAAGATTACCCAACAATAAAAATAGAACAACAATCACCAATAAAGCCCCTTCAACGAGATTCTTGGTAACTGTCGCAATGGCTTTGTCGACCAGTGTCGTCCGATTGTAAACGGCTTCAACCACTATCCCTTGTGGTAAAGAATCCTGAATTTTATCGAGCTTCAGTGCGACATCACGAGAGACAGTACGCGCATTTTCACCGATAAGCATCATGGTAGTTCCCAAAACAGTTTCAATACCATCGCGCGTTGCAGCGCCTGTGCGAAGCTCTTTACCAATGGCAATATCGGCAACATCCTGTATTTTTACTGGCAAGCCATCTCTTTGCTTAATAATGACATTGAGTATTTCATCAATGGTGGCTAATTGACCTGGAGAGCGAACAAGCAATTGCTGACCGTTGTTTTCAATATAACCAGCACCTCGGTTGTCGTTATTTCGCCTTAAAGAATCGGCAACATCTTCTAGACTAACCTGATGGAACAATAGCTTTTCGGGGATCGGTGTGACATGATATTGTTTGTTGTACCCCCCAATACTATTGACTTCGATCACACCCTTTACCTGAGCTAACTGAGGCTTAATGATCCAGTCCTGGATCTCGCGCAATGAGGTAGCGGTATAGTGTTGACCATTTGCCATACGTGCCTCTGGTGAAGCCTGCACCGTGTACATAAAAATTTCGCCCAGTCCCGTTGAAATTGGTCCCATTTCAGGTTCTAAACCGGCGGGCAAAACACTCTTAATGGCAGCCAGTCTCGCGTTCACTAAATTACGCGCAAAATAAGTGTCCGTTCCTTCCTCAAAGACGACTGTCACTTGTGACAGCCCATAACGAGAAAGTGAACGGGTATGTGACAATCGAGGCAAACCGGCTAGCGCCGTCTCCACCGGATAAGTAATGCGTTGCTCGGATTCGAGCGGCGAATATCCGGGTGCAGCGGTATTAATTTGCACTTGGACGTTGGTAATGTCGGGCACGGCATCAATCGGTAATTTCTGGTAACTCCAGATCCCAATACCAACAATGACCAAGGCAAGGCTTAAGAATAAATAACGTCGTTCGATGACAAGACGCAAAATTGATTCAATCATTATGCGTCTCCTAATCGTCGTCTTCGGCTTCTGATTTCAGAATATCAGCTTTAATCAAGTAACTGTTTTTTGTAACGTACTCAGCGTCGTTATCTAAACCGTCAATGACTTCAACATACTGATCGTCTGATTGCCCCAATATTAAAGGCGTGAATTCGTACTCTTCACCTTCTTTTACAAATACGCCTAAACGCCCTCCGAGTTCTTGCACGGCCTGCTTTTCAACTGCCAACTCAATGTCAAATTCGCGAGTATAGATCTTACCTTTAGCAAGCAAACCTGGTGATAGATTAATGTCTTTATTATCGATCTTGATGCGCGCAACTAAATAAGGTTTATCGATTACAGGGATCAAATGAGTGACTGATGCATTGACCGATTGATCACCAATAATGACTAGAGCCGCTTGCCCTGTATGCACTTTGGATTGTTGAGTCGGATAGATTTGAAATTCGACCCAAAGAGTATCGAAATTGCTGATGTTGAAAAGTTGCCTCTCTTGCGTCGATTCGCCAACATTACCTTGCCGTCGTACAATGAGTCCTGACACTGGTGAAAGTAATTGATAAGCGTTTAAACTGTCATCGGACTCAATAACCGCAAGCAGATCACCTTTATTGACCCTATCGCCTATCGAGTAATTTACCGACTTGATGATGCCGGGAAAACGGGCTCGTACTTGATAAGTCTGCTCCGGGTTTTGTTTAAGTTTTCCATAGACGGTAATCGATTGATTTAGCTTACCGGGTGAAGCGATTGCGGTAACAATGCCAACTTCTTCAGAAAGTTGATCATCAATACGGCTAATTGCTTCTTCATTCTCTTCTTCGCGCTCACCGTCAGCCCAAGCATTTTGGAGTGATAAAGTAGCTCCGAGAGCTAATAGCAGTGAAATTAAATAATGGTTCATATTCTATTCCTAATTGATCCGTCTATATTCGAATCTAATAAATTGAAGGTTGTTTTTGATTACCGTGTGAGTGACTCGCGGGTCAGCTGCTCAATTTCGGCTCCATAAATTAGTGCTGCGGACGCTGCATCAATCAGGGCTCGACGAGCGATTAACAATTCCTGCCTTGCTGACACATATTCAAGATAGCTGTAGCGCCCTCTTTGATAGGCTGATTGAGTTTCTTTCAACGCTTGGCTGAGTGCGGGGATCACATTGCTTTGCAAAGTTTGAGTTGACAATATCGCTTGTTTACGATTGCTATAAGCGCGAAATAACTGGTTACGAAACCTTAATTTCGTCGATTCGTTTTCTAGCGATACGCGGCTTCGCTCGGCTAGCGCACGAGAAACAGCCCCAGAATTTCGTTTTTGTGCAAACAATGGCATGCTGAAACTCGCAACCAGTGATGTATCTTCTAGTTCCTGAGAGCGCCTCACACCGACCGACCAGTGAACATTTGCACTTGATTCTGTTTTTGCTAAACGTAATTCAGCATCTTTTAGGCGTTCTCTATCATACAAGATCCGCATTGCGGGATTTTTTTCTACTCTTGCATAGAGCGCCTCAAAGTCATTATCAACACCAAATGCAAAAAGGTTTCCTTCGGCTTTTGAAAAAAAAGGCTTATCTTTTCCCCAAAATGCGGCCAAAGAGCGGTATAAATATTCCAAGCGTTGTTGCTCAGCTTGACGTGATAACTGAGCCTGACTTTGCGCCGCGAGGGCACGCTTTACTTCTGCGCCCGGTGTTTTACCCGCTTTTGCTCGTGTTTTAACGAGCTTTAAAGTGTCATCTGCGAGTCTTAATGCCTCGGTGGCTAATAAAACCCTTTCCTGTGCAGCAAGAACTTCCACATAACGCCGAGTGACATTTCCCATCAACTCTAAGGCCATCACTTCTTGCTGCGCCGTCAGAACTGCTTGGGATTTGGAAACCAATCCCATTCTGGCTGATTGTTTCTGACCCAATTCAATCACCGATGAGAGAGCGATAGTCAGCTCGGCACCATCTAAACCACTGAGGCTTCCAGTACCTGCAAAATTCTCAGCTTCGAATTCCAGTTCGTAGGCGGGTGTCAAACGAGCAGTTTCTAGATCGCCCCGCAAAGCCGTGTGCCGAAATTCAAATACTCTGAGCGTGGGATTTTGCTCGAGAGTTCGTTGAATGGCAGTCGATAATGAAAGAGAAACTTCTGTTGACTCTGCGTAACTTTTAGCCATAAAAAGACTCAAAACTAAAACGAAATAATAGCTGTGTCGAAATTTTGAGCTTGTTTTTTTCGCATCGCGACAGGACGCGAGGATCGATTGAACCATAATAGAACCTCAATTTGATCAATATAAATTTGCAATGAAAACGTTATGTTTAAAACTGTTAGTATCTGACTGAAGACTCAGTTCTTGGAGGTCGAAATGGGATAGTGATTATTCCTTCTAAAAAAACGCTGGTTTCCTGTTTATAGTTAAGATTGTTGTCGCCTGTCTTTTTAAATGTAGGACTTCCTTCGAAAAAAAATATCTGACAACTGCAACAGTGAACGCAACAACTAACACTGTCTTCTATTGACACTTTACAAAGAATTAAACCATTACTTGCTTTTTGAGTCGTCACCTTGGATTGAAGCAAGCTTACTTGGAGCTCTGTGTTTGGACTACTCAATGAATCACTTGAATAAACATCACTAGTGGCAAGTACTGATTGCGCCACAACCATTAAAATAAATACAAGCAATAGCCGGACGAACACTTCACTGATATCGATTTTTGTCGCCGGTTTCAAATCGTGCCTGCCTTAGCCTGGAATAACCGGATTGTTCCTAACGGGGTTGGTATACATTCGGTATTCTCAATATTAGTGAACCCAGCTTCTTCAATGATGCTAGGTAATACGCCTTTCACGCTATCTTGAGTCGTACTAAAACCATCTAAACATTGCACGATTAAAAATAGGCTTCGCTGGAATATTGAGGTCGGTTTTCCCCAATCTGCGATGAGTAACTGTCCTTCGGGTTTCAGGACGCGGCGAATTTCTTTTAGGGCTTCTAGTTTTTGCCGTCGTTCAAGGTGATGGAAAAACAAACTTGAAACCACGACATCAAATGATCCGGTTTCAAAGGGGAGCTCTTGTGCGAACCCTTGCTCAAGTGTCACACGTTTACCGAATATTGCTAACTTAGCTTCGGCTTGTTTGAGAGCATTAAGATCGGCATCAAGTCCGGTGATAATTGTAGCTGGCTCACTTTGCGCGAGCATTTCCGTCAAGGTTCCCGTTCCGCAGCCAACATCTAGCACCTGTTGCCCCCCTCTTGGAGAAACTTGTTTGACTAATAGGGATTTGAACCGTTTTTCGCGCGTGGTCAGAGATACCACATGATCATAATAACGCGTCAAAACATGGTACTTTAAGGCTGGGATATAAGAACGTGAATGCGAAGAGTTCATTACCATAACTCCATCAAGATTTTAATTGCAATATACGGCGGGCACCATTGAGGACAATAACCCCAATAATAAAACCAATCACCAGGTCAGGATAGCGTGATCCAGTCCATGCGACTAATGCTCCCGCGGATATCACACCCAGATTGGCGATAACATCATTAGCCGAAAAAATCCAACTGGCTTTCATATGGGCACCGCTTTCCCTATTTTTAAAGATCAACATCAAACAAGCGACATTGGCTATCAAGGCGGCTAAACCAAAGCCCATCATAAGATCCGATACGGGTTCACTCCCAAATATAAATCGACGAACGACTTCGCTCAACGCCCCCAAAGCCAAGCTCATTTGCAACCAGCCTGATATATGCGCGGCGCGAAGCTTCTTTTTAACACCATGACCTACCACATAGAGTGCCAGACCATAAACCGCAGCATCGGCAAACATATCCAGTGAATCGGCGATCAAGCCAGTTGATTGAGCAATCCAACCAACAACTATTTCAACGAGGAACATAAACCCGTTAATGATCAGTAACCACATAAGGATCTGAGTTTCTCGCGCTTGAGTTGCTTTGGCTGATACTGCCGCTTTGGAAACTTCATCGGCACAAGTTTTTTGAGTGGTTTCCAGCTTTGCACCAAAATTCAAGGACTCTAGTTTCGTTTTAATCTCATCCAAATTATCATCATGAAATACTCTGACTTTGCGATCGGGTATATCGAATAACAATCCAACAGAAGGCTCAATACTATCAAGTGTTAATCGGATCAGTCGCTCTTCTGATGGACAGTCCATCTTTGGCACAATAAATTCACTCGTAAATGCTTTGTCAAAAGAACCATTATCCTCGACGTTGATTGCGTCTATCTCGTTTGATGAACTCTGGCATTTTCCGGTACAAGTTTCTTTCATAAAAAACACCTTGTTTTAACAATAATAAAGAGTTTAAACTCTATACTCACTATAGAGTCAATAGTAAAAAGGTGTTTAATTGAAAATTGGTGAATTGGCGAATAAAACGGGCTGCTCAGTACAATCCATTCGTTTCTATGAAAAGAAGCAACTAATAAATCCGCCCAGGCGCAGCGAGGGAAATTATCGGCTTTACGATAAGATCAATCTAGAGCAGCTAATGTTTATAAAACGTTGCCGAAACCTGGATATCACGCTCGCGGAAATCAAACAACTACTCGATTTAAAACAGTCACCAGAAACTCAATGTGAGGACGTTAATCACTTAATCGATACGCATATCGAACAAATAAACCTCCGACTAATTGAGCTGAAGATATTGAAAGACTCCCTAACAAAATTACGTTCAAAATGCAGTAATAGTCAAATCGTAAAAAACTGTGGAATTTTACAAGAACTAATAACCAAACCTTCAAAGCAATAGCAACTAATTCTATTCAATAGTCGTTGATTTTTAATCATCTCGAGAGAGCACCGTAGGTCTTTGATAGCTTGCCAGGTAGAGCTAACGCCGAGCCACTCAATTTGAATACTAATTGAATATCGATCACTGTCGTTTCTTGTAATGCTGAAATCGCTTTGCCTACCAAAATGAATGACAGTGCCCGTAACAGATACGTGGTCGTTGAAAAAATTCTAGCAAAGGTAACACTGAATACCTAATCATTAACCAAGCAATTTTTAATCAATTGCTGACTTAACGCTGTGAGTCTGTGTCATTTATATTGAGAAGCTCCTCCATCTCGATAACAAACACGCTTGGTTTTACCTTCAGCGCATTCGCAAGTTCAAATGTCATTGCCAAAGATGGTCGTCTCTCAGCACGCTCTAACATCGAAATAAAGGTTCTTTCGATCTCACAGATCTCTGCGAGTTTTTCTTGCGAAAAACCCGCTTCTTTCCTGTGCTTTTTCAGAACCATGCCAAATGTTTGAGCGAAATCCAAGTACTGATCCCCGAAATAATCATCAGGGTTAATGATCCGCTAAACCAAGAAAGCTCTCCGCATACAATTGTATACATTTAGAAAGAATATGTTTATCATGTCGGGCAAATTTAAGTGGCGATTGAAAAGTCATAAATGAAAAAGAAGTAATCCATGTCTCAAAATTCCATTTCGATCAATGAACATATTCACGCAGTCCTGATGAAAGATTTTTTCAATGATTTTACGGTCACACAATTTCGTGATAACTACATGGCGCAATTAACTCAGCCAGCAGATGCTGTGACTTCTAGAGAGATCGTCTATCGACAGGTCTTACGCTTTTTAAAACTCGGATTACTTCAAAAAAAAGAAGCGAACAACGTGAGAAAATCCACCTATAGTAAAACATCTGAATTTTTTAAATCCCACTTTAAAGTACGCTCAACCAAGTTAAGTGCGTTATCGACCGACAGCGCTCCTCGAATAAAGAATAGCGCGATGAAGTCAATTGAAGCACAACTAAAACAATATAAGGTTGATTTACTAGCAAGCGTCGGTGAGTCGGAAGAATATATGCGTTTGTACCATTCAAACCCAGAATTAAAACAAATGTTAGAACCAGAATATCTTCAAGCGCGCGATCAAAGCTCTCGTTTACTTGGACAAATTAAAGCGCTTAATACTGTCCTTAGCCACTATTCGAGGTGACATGGTGAAACTAAGACAATGGCAATCAGAGTGCCTAAATAGTGTTCTCTCACATTATGATGGTGGTAACAAACATTTTTTATGCCTTGCCACTCCAGGAGCCGGTAAAACGGCTATGGCGGCGGAGGTTACCGCCTGCTTATTTGATCAAAATAAAATTGATTTTGTTCTATGCTTTTCTCCTTCAATAACAGTTGCTGATGGATTTAAGGCAACCTTCTCAAAACGCCTCGACCAGAGATTTGATGGCGTTATTGGTGCAGTTGGTAGTTCATACACTTATCAGTCCATGGCGTATTTTGATGACAGTTTTTGGCAAATTTTAAATTCCCATCGAGTGTTAGTCATATTTGATGAGATCCATCACTGCTCAGGATTTAGCGTTGAAACTTCGAATTCATGGGGCGAAGAAATTATTCTGAATATTCAGCAGCAAGCCAAATACACATTGGCTCTAACCGGCACTCCTTGGCGCTCCGATCAATCACCAATCGTGCTTTCCAATTACCAAGGAAAAGAAAATGCCATTCAGTGCGATTATTCTTATGGCTTGAAACAAGCGGTTAAAGATGGCGTCTGCAGAACGCCAAGTATTGTCTTGATCGATAACGAAGAAATCACGGTAACCGATCACAAAAATAATAAACAGATCTTTGATAGCTTCAAATCGTTATTAAATGACAAATCCATTTCATACCAAGACATTATTACCGATCAAAAAGCCATGCAATTTATTCTTGCCAAGGGATGTACAAAATTATCAAACGTTAGAAAAATGAACCCTACAGCTGGCGGATTAGTCGTCGCTTCATCGGTTGCTCATGCCAGTCAAATAATCCAAATTCTTCAAAACGAATTTAAACAATCAGCGGTGATGGTTTCATATCAACAAGACGAACCATCTGAAATAATCAATCAATACAGAGACAGCACAACCCAATGGATTGTGGCGATCGGGATGGTGAGTGAAGGAACCGATATTCCACGTTTACAAGTTTGTTGTCACTTGAGCCGAATAAAAACCGAACTTTATTTTAGGCAAGTACTTGGTAGGGTTTTAAGAGTTAACGGATCGATAGATGAAAACGCCTGGCTTTATACTTTTAGTGAGCCGAATTTAATAAAGTATTCTTATCGTATAGAAAAAGATTTACCGGACACCACTGTTGTTTTTAGAGATGCGTTTAAACCCGGTTTTTTAGATCATGTAACTCCTAATACCCGCGATCACACAACAATGAATACTAGTATTCAGACGGTTGATATTGACTTTCCTGAAGAGCAAACTGGTATTAATAATAACCTTATAACTGATAATAACTCGAATAACAGTAACGCGCTATTATACTCGTTCGATTTACTAGGAGCATTTAGAGAACAGGTAGTAGCCACTTTTGACTCTCCTTTTTAATGCAATACAAGAGCTGCTAGGAAAAATTTCAGTGAATTTTCTAATTCTATTTTTTGCTATTCTTTCGACGCTAGTATTGTTTCTACAATTCTATTGGAGCTGGTTTATTATCAACGCACAAATTAAAAATGGTAGGGAGCCGGAGTTTAGCATCGGTATTTTTTATCTAATATCTCCGGCACTATTTTGGGCTCTTTATTTTAGCTACTAAATTTTGAGAATGATTTTTTGAAAGCAAAGATAAAAACAAATTTAACCCATCTCAGAGTAAATTGTTTGCTTAGATCGCAACGCACATCAAGTGCAGCCTTCCATAGCTTTTAACTCCGCAAACATTGCAAATGTACCGATATCGTGTGTTTCGTTTTTTGATTTAACAACTTATTAGCGGTCTACGCTTCTCGTCATTTTAGGTCATGCGGATCTTCAAGAAACCAGCACTACGGTTAAATTTAAGGCATATTTGGAATAATTACTCAAAAACAATCGCTAATACCAATGGCTTGTGTTTGCTATTATATAAAATAGTGCTTTGTTTAAAATAAACCGTTATTCCAATTTTAAGTATGTCGTGTGCAAAATAATACTCGAAACCTTAGCAACTTATAAACATCAGTTTAACTAAGTATCAAATATTTTTTGAGCACCCGCTTGTTAGTGTTCGGTATTAGCTTCTTGAATAAATGTTTTCCATTGCGCAGGGTTTGGAATAAACATCGGTACTTTTTTCTGGTAGGCAAGGTACTCATCGCCGAATTCTTCAATGACATTTTTTTCCTCTCCCAATGAGAGTCGATAATAGATGAAGACGATTACCGGTAATAATCCAATTGAAAACAGCGTTGGCCAATGAACGACACCTTCACCAAAAAGGGCAATAAAAAGACCCGTGTATTGCGGATGCCTTGATAGCGCATAAAGACCACCGGTAACCAATTTATTTTCTTGTCTGGCTTTGTAGACTTGACGCCAACCTTGGAAGAAAAGTCCAATTCCCAAGAACAGTAATCCATAACCTAAGATCATCGAAATCATCATACCGGTTTCACCCATCCCCATGAGTGACGACCACAAGTTGGCGTTAAGATCTGTTCGGTCGAGTCCACCAAAACGAGCTAACAAATAGATAGTTAATGGAAAACCATACATCTCTGCGTACAGAGCGATAATAAACGCCTGTATGACACCGGCTCCCGCCCATTCTCGCCAGCTCTTGGGCGCAAGGTATTTATATAAAAACCAGGAGGCGACCACAATCATGATCAGCGCTACTACCCAAACACCTGAATGTGAAATATTTTCATCCATCGTTACTACCTCCAAATTTTAAGTTTATAAATAATCCAATTAATCGCACTTATTAGGGTATTCTCATTACTTACTTTTGCTACCAAAATAGTTATAAAGTGGTATCCAAATAAGGGCGATAAACCAGCCATATGCGTAGCTCTCTACCAGACCAAGAAAAAAGCTTTGCCAGCTTATCCACTCAAAACCGGGCAGCAGCTTTAGCCAAACCTCATACATCGCATGCTCCGGAAAAATCAAGTCAAAAACAACGCACAGACTAAAACTAATTGCCAAGAATAAACTGGTTGCGTTTCCAAATGCGGAGAGAGAAATTTTATGAGTCATGACGATGCTCCTCTAGTGATTTCGAAATAGATTGTGATGTGTACTTTTCTGGACGCTCATCAAATTCATCAAGACATTTCTTAGAGCAAAACCGAAAAAGAACACCCTCGTGCAATTTCCCGTAACCTTCTTCTTCACCGATTTTCATGCCGCAAACAGGGTCAAACACCGAGTCTGATTTAGGTTTTTTGGAATGACCATGATGTCCATGCATCATGTGGGCGCCGCACCCAAAACGCATCATGAGGTAAAAAAAAGCGGCAAAGATTAATAATGATAATAAACCTTCCATAATCGTTCTCCTGTTTATTGTGTGACGAGACAATCCTGTGACAGCGTGTCGCTCTAAAACTTATGCTATGGCTGCGAATTGCTTTTTTAACCATATTGACTTCCTTAATTAACGTTCGATAGTGGAAGTATTTATTCCACTAATAATGTTCCTTTGTACATCTGCATTTGGCAGTGAAAAGGGTATTCGCCCTTAGCAAGATCGGGTAAAAAAATCGATGTCTTTTGGTCAGTTGGTAAATCCACAGTAATTTCAAGATCCGGGATAAGAAGGGTTGCTGAACAGGGCGACGGATCAGTTCGCAGAAATTGAAGCTCAGTAGGTTTGCCTGCCCGCAACTTGATACGTGACGGTTGATAAGTTCCATCAGCAACTTCTATTACGATCCCATGATCCAGTGCACTTACTTCTTTGCTCTTGAAAAGCCAGAACCACCAGATAATTAAAGCGATTAAAAGAATTCCTATTAAGTTAATCATAAACATAACGCTGTACTCCTTAATGTATTTGCGCTTTAAACAAACGTAACCGGTTTGCATTGCTAACAACCGTCAAAGAAGAAAATGCCATGGCGGCACCCGCGATGACGGGACTCAGTAGTAATCCAAAAAACGGATATAGAATACCGGCGGCAAAAGGCACGCCAGCGACGTTATAAACAAATGCACCAAATAAATTCTGTTTGATATTTGTTAAAGTGGCTTTACTCACCGCAATGGCATCAGCTAACCCGTGGAGTGACCCTCTCATCAAAGTGATATCTGCGCTTTCAATCGCAACATCGGTGCCGGTACCAATCGCAAAACCCACATCAGCCATGGCTAAAGCAGGCGCATCATTAATGCCGTCGCCTGTCATGCCGACCGTTTCACCAGCCTTTTGAAGCTCTTTGACTTTTTCAACTTTGTCCTCTGGTAACACCTCGGCAAATATTTCAGTGATCCCTGCTCTTTTAGCAACGGCTCTAGCGGTGGCTTTATTATCACCAGTCAACATCACAACTCGAATATCATTTTTTTGAAGGCGTTTTATCGCAGCAATTGAATCCTTCTTGATCGGATCAGCCACTGCAATAATCGCCGCCAATTCGCCGTTAACCGCAAAATACATTGGCGTTTTAGCATCTCTTGCAAGTTGCTGTGCGGTTGAAAGATGATTGGCAATCTGGATTTTTTTCTGGCGCATCAATTTTTGATTTCCAAATAACAAGGTTTCATCATTCAATGTCGCCTCGACTCCGTGACCGGCGATAGCTTTGAAGTTTTGAACTTTTTTCGGTAGCAGATTTCTTTCTTTTGCAGAGTCCACAATCGCCATTGCTAATGGATGTTCAGAACCAGATTCCAAACTCGCGGCGAGTTGTAAAATATCGTCTTCAATAAATTTACCTGTCAAAATCACATCCGTCACTTTAGGCTCGCCGAGCGTAATCGTGCCGGTCTTATCGAGTACCATTGCGGTCAACTTCGAGGCAGTTTGTAATGCTTCCCCGTTGCGGATCAGCACCCCTGCCTCTGCCGCTTTTCCAACCCCGACCATTACTGACATTGGTGTTGCCAGACCAAGCGCGCAAGGACAAGCAATAATTAGAACCGTTGTGGCAGACACAATGGCATAAGCTATTGCCGGTTGAGGACCAAAATTGAGCCAAACCAATGCACTGACTATTGAAATGATCATAATCACGGGTACAAAATAACCTGAGATTATATCTGCCAGTCGACCTATCGGCGGCTTTGAGTTTTGTGCTCGTTTAACCATATTAATTATTTGTGCCAATGCCGTGTCTTTACCAACTCGTGTGGCTTTGAATAAAAGCGTACCCGATTTATTAATTGTCCCCGCGACCACTTCATTTCCTTTGATTTTTTCAACCGGCATCGGTTCACCCGTCAGCATCGACTCATCGATGGTCGAGTGCCCTTCTGTGACTTGACCATCTACTGGGATTTTTTCGCCAGGTCGGACGCGCACAATATCGCTTAACAATACCTGTGCAATAGCAATATCAACTTCTTGGTCATCTCGAACGACTCTTGCGGTTTTAGGCTGTAGTCCAATCAATCTTTTAATCGCTTCAGATGTTCTTCCTCTTGCCTTAACCTCTAACGCTAGCCCGAGATTAATCAAACCGATAATCATTGCTGTAGCTTCGAAATAGACATGCCGAGCTACTTCAGGCACACCATATGGAAAAAAAACAACCACCATTGAATAGAGCCACGCTGTACCGGTTCCCAAAGCAATCAAAGTGTCCATATTGGCGGAATGATTTTGAAACGATTTCCAGGCACCTACAAAAAAATGTCGGCCTGAAAAATACATTACTGCTAAGGTTGCCACCCCAACAACCAACCAGACGATACGTTCAGTGGTTGTTGTCACAGTCATTTCGCCGCCTACGATGCTGTAGACCATTAGCGGTATGCCAAGTGTTAGGGCAATCATCATTTCTTTCATTAATTTTTTGTAATAAATCTCGTCCGCTTTCTCTTTTTCGTCAAGCAATTCATCCTCAGAAGTACCAGTATTGCTTTTTGCGTTATAGCCTGCATTTTCGACTGCATTTATCAACAAACTCTGTTTAACGTCACCACTGACCGTAACTGTTCGCTGTGCAAAATTCATCGACGCGCTCCTAACACCTTGAACTTGTTTTAGTGCACTTTCAATTTTACCCACACAACTGGCACATCCTGCACCTTCAATAATTAAGTCATGAACCATTTCTTGTTGCTGTGACAGCTCTGGTATATTGGTATTTCTTTCCATTTTAGTTTTCTCCTGTAAGTGTTTGAGAAAAATCCTCGATTAAGTGACAAATCATCTCACTTGTTGGTGAACGATCCGGCTTGTCTTTCCACTCGTTAATCGCTGTATACATTCTTGTTCTAAGAGCGAGCATCTGCTTAAATTGTTCTTCGGTTTCTTGCAATCTTTTTTCGATTATCTTTCTGACTAAAGGACAGCTGCTCAATCCTTTGTCAGACTCGCTTAGAATTTCTTGAATATCTTTTACCGAAAAACCTAAATGCCTGGCATTTAAAATAAAATGTAACCTTTTTTGTTCTTGTCGACTGTAGGACTTGTATCCGTTTGTATTATCTTTGGTAGGTGAAAGAAAACCAATCCGAGTGTAATAGCGAACCGTATCAGGTGCGACATTCAAACTTTTCGCAAGTTGACTAACCTTCATTTTTCCATACCTTTGTTTGGTCCTATTAAAAGTTTAATCTCAGGTTGAACTCCTAAGAGCTAACCCTCTTGAGCTAATATACAACTGTGAGTGACTCACAGGTCAAGCAAAAAATACTCCATACTCATCAGCTCCATACCCGCAACCTTCATTTGGTGTTAAAAAAGAGGGGCTTGCGCCCCCCAAGCCTAACAAAAGCAAATAATGGGTTAATTTTTACTCATGTAATTGATAAGCATTTCCATATCAGCTTCACTCATAGGGAACTGCGGCATAGCAGAAGCAGTATTGTTAAATTTTGGATCTTTAAGTTTCTTAAGAATAAACTCTCGTCCTTTGTTTTCAACAACGCCATCTAATGTGGGTCCTAAATTACCGCCTTCTCCGTTTATTTGGTGGCAACCTTGGCAACCAAACTGGGTGATTAGAGTTTTTCCCGAGCGTTGCTCTGCTCCACTACTCCCACTCTTCATGTCGTTTCGTACATCCGCCGTTAATGTACTCGCCAGGAATGCTTCTACCGCTAAGGATTCCTGCCCGGTCATATGCGCTTTTTCTCGCATATGCGGCATTACCACCGACCACTCTTTCTTCGAGTAATCTGATGCTGGTCTAGGGTTGTGACAACGACCGCAATTTTCGCTATATAACCTAGCACCCTTGGCAATCAATGTTGGATCACTTGCATGTTGACCAATGGCGGAAAAAGAGCCAATAGTCATAATTATTGTTAAAATAGATAGTTTTGTTAGTTTCATGATTGTCTCCACTAAAAGCCAAATGCTAGTTGAATAAATAATCGATTGTCGGTGTCACCATCTTCGAGCTCAGTATCTTCATACGCTAACTTGAGTACCGCGCTCGATTCAAGCCAATAATTAACGCCAACGGTCCAACGCTCGCCTTCCAGTGCATCGTTAATTTCCGAATAACGAAGTACCAATTCAAAAGGATTTAAGATATCTTTATCTAGTTGACGCATTTGCCAACTACCCTGAATGTACCAACCACTGCGGTCGAACACATCAATTTCACCATCATCCTCATCTAAAAAATCAGTACTGGTATCGATAATTTCACCTCGAATACTGGCAAAAGTACCAATCCAGTTAAAATCGAGTGCGGTGGCTTTGTAATCAAGAGTTGCATCATCGGAATAGGCACCGTTATAAAACGAATAACCAATTTCAATGGATGGTAAAAACGCGTAAGCCACCCGACCGCCAAATGCTTTGTCACTATTGTTATCACCTTTTCCTGCCTCAAATCCGACTTCAGGTATCGAGCCGTGTCCGCCCTCTTCGGGATCATCAATACCGATCTCTTCCTCTTCTTCTTCCCGTGGACCGCTGACCACATAAAAATCTGTAAACAGCTTTCCTGCACCCAGCTTAAATGAATTGCGTAGGTTTACACCGGTATCTGACATAACCGGTACTAACGGTACTAAACTTCCGTTACCACCGTGCCCGTAGAGACCAGGTCCGGACGGCAACTTATTGATCCAGCTGGGATGTAAATTGGGTCCAAACTGACCAAAGGGTAATAAAAATTTTCCCGCCGTAATAGTGGTGTTATCGTTTAAGAAGTAATGCAGATCCGCATACTCCATTTCGACTTCTGTTTCACCATTTTCATCAATACTAAATTCCAGTTCAGATTCAATGTGAATCTTTTCTGACAGCTGAAACAAGAATATCGGAACGAACCTTGATTCAACATTATTATTCATACCATCTTGATCGATGTAAGAAACATCCCCGTAACCCGCTATAGCAAATCGACCAATATCCAATTCTGAATCTTCTTGGGCGAGTGCTGTTGGCACCGCCGATATAAGTAACGCAGAAGCAACTGCGGCACTAAGTGTAAGCCTTTTCATGGTAATACCTTTCTATGTTTTTAGTTTTTTAAGATCGCGCAGAATTAATTTCTGAACGACAAGCACAGTTATTTACGGAATAGAAAAGTGTTATTTAGGTGGGCGTTCTAAAGGAATGGGAGAAATAGAAGCATAAATCGATTGCATTTGAACAAAACGACCTAATGGCGTATTCGCGGGTTCAACACTAGAAGAAATTGAAAGCGTTGCGGTTCCGCAGGAGCCTGAACAGCCGACACAAGTTCCGCAACCGCCAAATTCGCAGCATTTACAATCGTTACCTTGAGTGCTTGTTTTATCTTCTAAGTTAGAGTCGCCGGACATTTGCGAATGCTGATGTGCCTTGTTCTTCTTTGGTGCTGAAACAGCGTGGTTTTCAAATTTACTTTCCAAAGAAGTCGCGATGATAGTTTCATTGATATTTCCATTAAATTCTGTATTAGACGTGCAAGCTAGAACACTTGTGCTAACAAGTAAGCTAAAAAGTACAAATATCTGAATGCTAAAATTTTTCAATGAAAATGACATTATTGTTGAACGTTTTTATTAACGAGACATCCTTATGTAAAACGAGTTCCAATATTAACTAAGGTATAAATTTACCCAATGATCTATGTCAACATAACCCTGAGAATCAATTCTATTTTAAAGGTTGTAAAGAATAAGTCCATACAATGTTCAATAATTTTGAGAAAATTTGATATTAATATTATCTTGAGCAGGAATTATCATCGTACAGTGCCTCAATTATTGGGCAATCATCAATAGAAAACTGGCTTCCACTACACTGGCTGACCATCTCATTTAATCCCTCGTTAAGCCGTTGCAGATCTTTAATTTTTCGCTGAATATCTCTCGCATGTAACATCGCCATCGCCTTGACTTCACCGCAGAAGTGGTCGGGCTCATCGATAAAAACTAATAACTTTTTAATTTGTTCAATACTAAACCCCAACTCTCGACTTCGGCGAATAAAGTGTAAACGTTTTACATGTGACAAAAGATAGATCCGATGCCCACCTTCTGTCCTCATCGGCTCAGGCATCAACCCTGATTTTTCGTAATAATGAACGGTTTCGACTTTGCAGTTTGCTTTTTTGGCGAGTTGACCAGTTGAGTAAGTCGTGCTTTTCATATTAAAACCTATTTAACAAAAATTTATACTTGAACCTATAGTAACTACAGGATTTATACTAACAGAAATTAATCAACATATTAGGAATTTTGATGGTTCACGTTACTCTTCAATCAGAGCTGACCTGTCCAAAATGCGATCATCAGGTATCTCTGACTATGCCAACCAACGCGTGCCAGTGGTTTTTTGAGTGCACCAACTGTTTGACCTTGTTAAAACCGCAACCAGGAGACTGCTGCGTTTTTTGTTCCTACGGCTCAGTCCCTTGTCCACCGATACAAAAAGAAGGCAAAATTAATGCTACTGGAGGTTGTTGTGGAAACAGCTAGTTGGTTCGACAAACCTTATTTAAGATGGATAACTCTGTTTATTACAGGTAGCACACTATTATGTTGTGCATTGCCCATTCTGTTAGTGTCATTGGGTTTGGGTGCCGTTGTAGCTAACTTGAATTACAATATTCCTGGGTTGCTGTTTCTCGCAGAATACAAATTATGGACGCTAACCCTGTCCGCGTTATTATTGTTATTTCTCGCCTGGATAATCTGGCATCCCCATCAAAAATGTCCGATAGATCCTGAGTTAGCAACGATTTGTAAAAAATCCAAACGTTGGAATAAGAGGCTATTTTGGATAAGTATTACAATCTGGTTGATTGGCTTTTTTTTCAGTGTATTACTGTTACCTCTGCGTCAACTATTCAACCTATAAAGGAGACCAAAGATGATAAAACGATTAATCATTATATCGCTAACTTTTAACTTGAGTTTTATAGACAAAATATCGGCAAGAGCACTTGAAGTCGATGTGCATGGCATGACGTGTGCTTTCTGTGTCGATAGCTTGCAAAGAGAATTTTCAAAAATAAAATCCGTCTCCAAAGTCGATGTAAGTTTAAAATTAAAAAAAATTCGACTCGAAACCGATGAACAAGAGCCAAGTTTTGAATTGATAAAGCAAACAGTTCTAAATTCAGGATTTACTCCGATTAACATTAGGGTGTTAACTGATGAACCTACGCAGGATTAAATTTTTTCCAAACCTAACCATCTGCTGTCTCAGTTTAATAATGATGACTGAACCAATGGCGATGGGTTTGCGCTCATTTGTTGCATTACCAGTTGAAAAAAATGGCGGCGTGATCCGTTTATTTTATCAACGGACGACAGATACGGATATGTTTGCTACGAGTGCCGCTTATGGACTCAGTGCCGAACAAACCCTATTACTCGGACTTTCCTACCTTTCATCTGGAGAAAATAATCGCAGGGGTGATACATCTGTTTTGTATCGGCATATCTTTTGGAAAGACGATAGTCTTGCTGGAACTAATCGATTGGGATTTTTAGGCGGAGTAATTATCCCAGAAGACAAAGATCAAAAAGTCACACCTCAGGCAGGACTTGTTTTTACTCACTTTAAAGATCGTTACGAAATCGATTTCGATACTTTGTATCAAGCGAGTACAAAAAATCGAACCGCGAATGCTCGCTATGATTTGTCTTGGCAGTATCGTTTATCACCCGCCGTGCGCCCAGATTGGGGGTTAGCTACAGAGCTCAACAGCGTTCTGGAATTGAACGGTAACTGGAGCGAAGGTAATAATACTACCCATCAAATAACGGGAGGATTACAGTGGGTTTCCGCTGAATGGATCATTGAAGGTGGTCTGGTCAAAGATCTAAATAATCAATATGAATTACGTTCTGTCCTTAGTACTCGTTTTCATTTCTAAAGGCGCTAATCGCCTAAATTAAGAACGAATGACTAAATTATTGAGTAGCAAGTGAGAGACCAATACCCATAGTGTTTAAGATAAGTACAAAACAAAACTGTTAAAACTAATCTAGAGATAAATGGTTTGAAAAATTAAAGTGAATAATCGCAGACTATCAGGGCAAGTAATACTGTGTGTAACGTTTACATCAATGATTGCTACTGCACATTCTCGCCATTACTCAACACCACCCCATCGAATTTTTAATATCGCTGTGAGTGAAATGCAACACTGAACAGCATGATGACGATGAAAACCCGGGTCAAAACTCTCACCCAGATAAATAACACTATCACGCCAAAGAAAAAATTTATTGGTGTTGAGAATGGTCACTTTATTACTCGTTGATCGTTTCCTTCATCTGTTCCAAAGTATCACGAAAGGATTTTAAACTTTCATCAACTTTGGTCATATAATCGAGCTTATACTTGCTCATATTTTCATTAACATGAGGATAGTCTTTTACCATCATATTACGTAATATAAAAATACTAGTTTGCAAATATTTCACTTGTTTTAACAGGTTGTCGTAACGATCAGTTTGGTTTTTCAGCGTCTCAAATACTTGTTGCGAAGTTGAAAGGCGATTTCGACTCTTGGCTAGTTCCTTAAGTGGGTCTTCTCCACCATGCGCCAAAATCAATTCTGAAAAGAATAACAATAATGTAATCAAAAGTAGTTTATTCATTTAAGTTCCTATATCAAATATTAGTGTTTATGAGCAGTGGGTTTGTAATCTCGCGAAGATGAATGCGTGTGAACAACTTTCCAAACATCATTAAGTTTTCTAAACAAAAATGTTTGGTAACCGCTTTTGTCAAATGATTTTCCACTCTTTTTTACCTTCCCTTTCACTCGTGTATCAGCCACAGCCCATGCAAAGTTTTTTTCAAAAGTGATTTCAATATTACTAAAATCGAGAGATAAAAAATCAAGTGCATCTTTTTCGGGCTCTACATGATGATTAACTAAGCTATCTAAGCCACTATTTTGACCACCGGACTCAATATACCGCGCACCTTTAAAATCAAGGAAATTTTCTCTAAATGGTTTCCCATCGCCATTTTCCCAACCGTATTTGATGCCAGAGATGATCTGGTTGATCGCACGCTCGTCTTTAGAGTTAGTTTGTTTTTTTGAAGAGGCGACTGTCGCCTTTGTAAACATTCCCGCCTCAAAATGACCGGGGATGTTACACGCAAAAACAACTTCATTTCCAGCTTTAAATTGCCAAGTGAGTTCTTTTGTTTTTCCTGGCGCGATCGTTACAGTGTTGCCATCCTCATGAACCATGTTAGGCATTTTACGCATCATTTCTCGGTGTGCTTGTTGTTCTTTTGCATCACCGATAGAAAATTCGTGAGGGATTTTCCCCTTATTAGTGATCACAAATTTTACAATGTCACCATCTTTTAGGTCAGGCGTGGATTCAAACTTAAACCGCATAGTATCTTCGGTCGAAAGATAGATTATTTTACTCGCCTGGGATTTTTCTGCTGGTTTACCAACAGCGCTACTTTCGTCTTTATGTTCATGTTCGTGACCACCACCAGCGATGGCAGCATTTGAAAAAACACTAGTTAATATTGCAGATAAAATAAGTGATTTTATTTTCATAGTTTTTGTTCCTTTCATTAATAGGTTATGTCCCGCTGTACGGGTGGTTTTCTAAAGCTAGGTGTTATAGCTTGAGAAAAACTTAAATTATTCAGTGTTCAGCTAATCATATAGCCGAAACATGAGGGATAATAAATTTATGGAGAAACTCGGGATGCAATTATCCTGAGTTCATACTGTTTTAGGAGGACGAAAAAGGGGAGTGTTGGGTGTTTTGGAGACAATAAACGAATAACGATCAACAGCTAACTCGATTTTTCTCTCTGGTATTTGATAGGTTTGCCCTCCGATTGTTGGGTGGCAGTTGCCGATACAACAAAAACAACCGAGTTCAGAACACTCTAGGAAGGTTATGGTTTGGCTAAGCGAAGCATCAGTTGCAGAATTCGCTTCATGACCGTGACAAAAAGCGGTGCTCTGCTCTATGTTAGCGTTTAAATCAAACGAAAGAAAATTTGTCGGCACCGCAACAGCAACTTGTTGGAAAGCAAGTAAGAATACAATTAATTTCGTTATCATTTTTAATTTCATCGGAACAATTCTAGCATAACTCAAACCAAACAATTCAGTTTTATTTCCATTTTTAAGCTTCGTTTGTATATAAAAAATAATGATTAGAACTAAGTACAAAGATCATTTTTGTTACTCAAGTTTATTACGATAATATTTATGTGATAGCAACAAAATGTTGCTATCACATGGACGTTTAATTATAAAGTGAGAGCTCTTTTTTTCGCCACAGGTAATAGATTGCTGGCACGACCAATAACGTTAATAGAACGGCACTGATCATACCGCCAACCATCGGCGCGGCAATTCGGCTCATTACTTCTGATCCTGTACCACTTCCATAGAGAATGGGTAGCAAACCGACTACTATCGCTGCTGCCGTCATCATCACTGGACGTACACGCATACCGGCACCATGCAGTACGGCGTTCGACAAGACTTCAATTGTTGGTTCGACGCCTTTCGTTTTACAATCGTCTTTCATTATTAGGTACGCTTGATTAAGATAAACCAACATGATGACCCCAATTTCAACGGCTACCCCAGCTAACGCGATAAAACCGACGCCCACCGCAACGGAAAAATTAAACCCCTCCAAATACATCAACCATACACTACCCACCATCGCCAATGGTAAAGTCCCCATAATAATCGCCACTTCGATGAAATTGCGAAAATTCATGAACAATAAGATAATAATAATAGCCAAAGTTAGTGGGACTACATAAGTCAGTTTTTCTTTTGCTCTTACCATATATTCATACTGTCCTGACCATCCAATCGAATAACCGGCAGGTAAAACCAATTCTTCCGCTACAATTTTTTTTGCTTCAACAACATAGCTACCAACATCTACACCTTCAATGTCGATAAAAGACCAGCCATTTAATCGGGCGTTTTCACTTTTAATACCAGGGGGACCATCTTCCACAAATACGTTGGCAACGTCGGCAAGCGCTATTCGCTGTCCCGACGGCGTTACAATTGGTAACAATGATAATTGCTCAGGTGAATTACGATAGTCCTGTGGGTAACGGATGTTAACAGGATATCGATCAAGCCCTTCGACCGTTTTGGTGACATTCATACCGCCGATAGCCGTTGCAACCACCTGTTGAACATCAGCAATATTTAACCCATAGCGAGCCGCTTTTTCTCGCAGAATATCGACTTTAATATATCGACCACCAGCAACACGTTCAGAATAAACTGAAGCAGTTCCAGGAACTTCTTTCAAGATCGTTTCTAGTTGTTTTCCGATGGCTTGAATTTCAGTTAATTTCGGTCCTGAGATTTTTATCCCAACAGGCGTTTTTATACCTGTCGCTAACATATCGATACGCGTTTTAATCGGCATGACCCAAGCATTAGTCACCCCGGGAAGTTTAACCAGAGCATCCAACTCCTTTTTGAGCGTTTCAGTCGTCACCCCCTCCCTCCACTCACTTTGATCTTTGAGTTGAATAAACGTTTCGATCATTGTCAGCGGTGCTGGGTCAGTAGCCGTATCAGCGCGACCAACTTTACCAAAAACTGTTTTTACTTCCGGTACTGTTTTAATCAATTTATCGGTTTGTTGAAGCAATTCCCTCGCTTTGCCAATAGAGATACCAGGATAAGTCGTTGGCATATACATCAGATCGCCTTCATCTAACGGCGGAATGAATTCACTGCCAATCTTATCCAGCGGCCAAAAACCAATCCCCATTATCATTAGGGCTAACAACAAAGTGGTTTTGGGATATTGTAAAACTTTTTTCAAAAGAGGCATATAACCTGCCGTCAAAATTCGGTTAACAGGATTTTTATGCTCTGGTAATACTTTACCCCGAATAAAATAACCCATAAGCACGGGGACGAGCGTGATCGCGAGAGCCGCAGAGGCTGCCATCGCATAGGTTTTAGTAAAAGCAAGCGGTGAGAACATGCGACCTTCTTGCGCCTCTAAGGTAAATACCGGCACAAAACTGACCGTAATGATCAATAAACTAAAAAATAATGCAGGACCGACCTCGCCCGCCGATTCAGCGACTATCTGCCAGCGATTTTCTTTCGTCAAGGGTGTTTTTTCCATATGTTTATGCATATTTTCGATCATCACAATTGCGCCGTCGATCATGGCTCCAATCGCAATCGCGATCCCACCCAAAGACATAATATTTGCGTTAAGTCCTTGCCAATGCATAATAATAAAGGCCGTTAAAATACCCACCGGCAAACTAAAAATCGCGACTAACGATGAGCGCACATGAAATAGAAAAATCATGCACACTAGAGCGACCACGCCAAATTCTTCTAATAACTTGATCCATAGGTTATTAACCGCACGCTCAATGAGAGCACTACGATCATAGACGGTAATAACTTCTACACCGTCAGGGAGCCCCTTTTTTAATTGCTCCAACTTCGCTTTTACGCCGTCGATGATTTTTTGCGCGTTCTCGCCAAAACGCATCACCACAATACCGCCGACAGTCTCCCCTTCCCCATCAAGCTCTGCAATGCCACGACGCATTTGCGGTCCGATCCCGATGTCGGCGACATCTTTTAATAATAAGGGTGTACCATTTTCGTTAACGCCAAGAGGAATGTTGCCGAGATCTTTCTCATTTTTGATATAACCTGTCGCTCTTACCATATACTCGGCCTCGGCCATCTCTACCACGGATGCGCCGATTTCCTGATTGCCTCGCTTAATAGACATTTGGATATGAGAAAGTGGTATGCCAAACGCACGAAGTTTGTCTGGATTGACTTTTACCTGGTATTGTTTAACCATACCACCAAGCGCTGAAACCTCTGACACGCCAGGAACTGTTTGCAACTCGTATTTCAAAAACCAATCTTGCAAGCTTCTTAATTGGCTAATGTCGTTTTGACCCGTTCTATCAACTAAGGCATATAAATAAACCCAACCGACGCCCGTTGCATCGGGTCCTAGTTGGGGACGAGCATTGGTGGGCAGCGATGGTGCAACTTGACTTAAATATTCGAGTACGCGACTTCGAGCCCAATAAAGATCGGTTTTTTCATCAAAAATGATGTACACGTATGAATCACCAAAAAAAGAGTAACCTCGAACAGTCACTGCGCCAGGAACTGATAACATCGCGGTGGTCAGCGGGTAAGTTACTTGATCTTCAACAACTTGTGGCGCTTGACCTGGATAGGAGGTTTTGATGATCACTTGAACATCCGATAAATCAGGCAATGCATCCACAGGTGTATTTTTTAGTGAAAACAAACCGAGACCGACCAACATAAAAGTAGCCAGCAACACGAAAAAACGATTGCCAACAGACCAGCGAATAATAGATTCAATCATCGTTATTCCCCTTGCTCATTTTTTCAGAGAGTGAAGCTTGAATATCAGTGATAATAAATTCCCCCTCCGTCACATGGAACGTCAACCGGATTGACATACCGGCTGAAAGTTTAGACATATCAACATTATCACTAACGATGAAGTCAAGAGTGGCAGCAGGACGCCCCCATTTTTCGATAGCGCCACGGCTGATATTTAACATTCGATGATCAGACATCACTGAATTAATCACACCATCAACGGTGACAGTTTTTTCAGCCTCCTCAGATCCCATGTTCATACTAGAGTGATCTATCATCCCATCAGAACTCACCTCACCATCTGGAATATGAACATTGATCACTTGGTAATTATCCTTATCATCTTTTTCAATCTCTATGTGGAGTGTCATTGCTTCTTTAAGTTGAGTTAAATCAACTGAAGATGCCACAGTAAAATCCATATTCATCTCTGACCACTTCCATTCTGCAATCGCTTGATGACTGACGTTAAGCATTCTATGATCACCCATAATGCTGTTAATGGTCGCTTGAACCCATACGCTCGAAGGCATTGCAGGCTCATCCATCTCATAACTCATTCGTTTGAAATCAGACGATTTACTCGATTCTGAGTCAAGTAAGAATTGTGCAGAAGAAGCTACCTTTTCGCCGACTTTTAAACCTGACAAAATTTCGACCGATGTGTCGTCATAACGCCCCACCTCAACATTTATCGACTTAAAACGACCATCTCCAAGTGCTAATACAACTCGCTCAGAGCTACCCGAACGAATGACAGCTTCCCTGGGGATCAACAATGTGTTTTGTTCACTCTCTATGTGGATAACGACTTGTGCAAACATGTTGGGTTTTAGCATTTCGTCTTTATTGTCAAAACGTAGCCTTACTTTCACCGTTCGTGTCTTTGCGTTCAATGTCGGATAGACGTAGTCAACTTTTCCCTGCCAGGTTTTTCCCGGTAGATAGGCAAGTGTCATTGTGACGGGTACATCAACCGCAACTTCTGATGCCTGCCTTTCAAATACTTCAGCTTCAACCCAGACTTGCTCTAATCTGCCGATCGACATGAGGGTTTTACCTGGTTTTACGAAAAATCCTTCTCTAATATTGAGGTTATCAATGACGCCACTTTGAGGTGCGTAGAAAGTAATACTTTGGCGTACCCTGTTAGATTTCTTGAGCTGGTTGATAGTGCTCGATGGAAGTTGAAGTGCCCTTAGTCTGTCTTCAGCGGCACGTATTAACCGTTGATTTTTTCGATCTAAGGCTAATAGTAATTCTTCTTGGGCATTAACTAAAGCTGGCGAATATATTTCATAGAGCGGCTGCCCTGCTTTAACGGGATCGCCTGCCGCTTTAACGTAGAGCTTCTCAACCCAGCCCTCCACTCGTGGATGAATGTGGATCAACTGGTCTTCATCGTATTTGACATAACCAACCGTTGTTATCTGAGAATGAAGTGCACGGTATTCTGCCACCGCAGTGCGAACCCCCAAATTGTTAATTACTTCAGGTGAAATTTTGATGGTACCTGGTCCTGAGCTAGTGGCTGTCCCGCCGTCGTCATAAACGGGAACCAAGTCCATGCCCATTGGCGATTTTCCAGGCTTATCTCTTCTATAATTCGCATCCATTGGTGCAACCCAATAGAGCGGTTTTTTCTTAGTATTTTCATTATTCATTTGCTGTGTTGAACCACCACCTAACAAAGAATAACCCGCAAAAGTAATCACCGAACCGAACACCGCTGCGGCAATTAAATAACCTAGATTTTTAGTTTTGTTATTCATTTTTTCTCTCCTAAGCGACGATCTATTTGACTATCATTGAAAATGACGTCATCGGCACTTTTGGTAAAATAATAATTCAGTTGAATGATACTTTTCTGTCTTTCAACATTAATACTCAAAGCGTCAATGGCAGCGTTGAGTTCGGCTATTCGCGAACGCACTACTTCGGCGAAATCACCATCATCATTGGTATAAGCTGTCAACGAAGCTTCTGCTTGATCGTGCATTTGCGGTAACAACTGGTCTTGATAGAGTTTTTGTCTTTGATTAAGACGACGTAATTGTGCGCGCTCTGCTTCAAATGAAGCGATGAGTTTGCGAATCAACAACCACTTTTCAGTCTTTACCGCAGAACTTTCTGAAATTGCAGATTGAACCTGTTTGTCCTGACGGTTGCTAGTAAAAATCGGGATGTCGAAAGTCACACCAATGGAAAATAAATCTGATCTATCTACATTCATTGCAGTATCGTCACGAAAACCATAACCAGCATTGATCCCCCATTCCGGTTTGTATTTTTGCTTAGCCAGCTTGACTCCACTGTTACTTGCCTCAATCTTTCGATCAAGCGCTTTAACCGCAGGGTGACTCGAGAAATAACGAGGCAGCTTTTGTGGGCTTACTTTAGTTCCGGAAGTAAAAAGCGCTTGCTCAACCATAACAACATTGGGCAACTCTCTTGCGATTGAAAAGCTTGATGATTCTTTAGTGTTGCCCATCATGTGGTTGAGGCGATTCGATTCAGGATATTCGCTAAGCCACTCGGAAAGCAGTCGCTGAGAGGCTTCTTGTTTTTGTTTCAACATGGTCAGGCGATCATCGAGTCTGGTTAGCTCTAGCTGCGCCCGCACTATGTCTTGTTGCCTGGTTTTGCCCATTGTCGATGAATAACTTGCTTGAGCCACGTCGACCAGTTGTTCGAACAAAGCACGGTCATTTTCAATTAGCGATATACTCTCTTGTGCTTTGTATGCTGCAAACCAAAGCTTTGCAGTGATAACGGCAACTTGAGCTTTGCGATCTTCTCTTAAATACGGAAATTGACTGGCCTTTAACTGCAATAGTTCTTTTTTTATCGCTAGGCTATCTCCTCGCGGAAACATCTGTGAGACGCCAATTTTAAATTGGGTCATTGCTTCCTGATTAAAATCAAAAGTGTCAGTCGCAATATTGGCAAGACCGAGTGACACTTTTGGATCTGGTAAGGTGCCTGCCGCCAAACTCATTGATTCAATAGCGTCTTGGGAGTGTTTATTTCCAACCAACCAGGGATCATTCGTTTGAGCGGTGGCAATGGCTGTTTCTAGCGTTAAAACATGATGAGAATTGTCAATTATACGAAGCGGTTGTGCCAACACCATGCTTGAAAAAATACTCAAAAATACAAGTGGGTATTTAAATTTAATTACATTAGGCATTAAATTTGCTCCTCTGCAGAATTCACTTGCGCATATATTTCTGTTGAGCCGTCAGCTTTTAATAAATAAACCTTATAAGGTTGAAGCATGTCACCAAACTCCATACCAGGCGTCCCAGTGGGCATTGCCGGTACAGATAGTCCTATAGCACCTTCCGGTGTTTCATCTAGGAATTGTTGAATAAATTTTGCTGGTATATGCCCCTCAAAAACAAACCCATCCTCAGTGACGCTCGTATGGCAAGATCGTAATTTGGCGGGGATCCCTAGCTTTTCTTTAATATCAGATAAGTTACTTTGATTATGAGAGGTTGTCGCAAACCCATTGTCTCCCATGTGGCGGAGCCATTTGTTGCAACATTTACAGCCGGTTTTTTTATAAACGGTCAACTGAACCGCATCATCTTGTCCATTTTCTTGGACTTCTATATTGTCTGTACACGAACTAACAATCGTTATAGTTGCTACGATAGTTGCTAGTTTTACTAGAATTAGTTTAATAAACATCTCTTTATCCTCAGGATAGTAGACCTTAATTCAGCCTAGCTTCGTTAGCGAATGAGCCGAAAAACGTCAAAGAACAATTAATTGAGAGCGAACCTCTCCTGTTAAACACGATGAAGTAGATTTGTATCCGTCAATATCAGACGGATCTACCCTGTATTAACTCAAGATTGGAGGACGGTATAGAGAAGTTAAAGATTGGCTTAACACCAACTCAATTGAGGAGATTATATTTTCTGAAGATAGTTTTTTTTCTGAATGGCTAATTACGGGTGTTAATGCAAGAGAAATGCAGCCACTCATTGAACAATTTACTGACTTAGAGCAGCAATCACTCATGGGATCAGCGACCGAATCATCATTTTGTTCACTCATCATATGAGCAGAATGATCCATTACGTTTGATTGGCTAATTGTGTTCATATTACAGGGGATGGGAGCTGCTGATAACACTTGACCAATAAAGGACAGCACTACAAGCATCACAATTTTTAACCTGTTATTTTTCCTAAACACAAAAGTTACCAATTTCAAACCTTGAATAATAGGATACACTAAATTGTTGAAAGTTCCATATGAAAAATGCGTTAACGCTTTAAAGTAATGATTTAGATCAAATGATTTTGTAATGGTCTAATCTAGTTGGAAGGTATTTTAGCCTGTAATTCCACTTTAATTAGGAGAATAGTGTGTCAGAAAGAAACCAACGAAAACCCGTATGACTTTTATCACCAAACAAACTAAAGTATATCAAATTAATGGTTAATGAACCTAAGTTTGAGCTTAAGAATTTGAAAAATAAATTGAACTAAATTCCTATTCGCTGACCAGAACATTCGTCTAAAAACAATTTATAGAAAAGCGAACAGGTATGGTTAATCTAGTTGTAATGTTGATGAATTTTGTCAATGATTATATTCCTCCCTGGGAACAATGATTAATTCAAGAATATTTCTTATATAGCACACTCAATAAGCAAATGTATTAATGGGTTAAGTTTAATATGTTGGTGGTTTGGTTGCGTATTGTTTGAAAGAGAATAAGCCTTCGTCCGATCTTAATGCCATGGAAGTTAACATGATCGGCAGCTCAACTCGGATCACGGCTTAAACCGATTCGATGTTAATGAAGGTGATTACAATAAAAATTGAACTGCCACCATTTTTCTGCAAGAAATATCTTGAAAGTGGGGATTTAGTTGAAGTACTGCCTGATTATGCGATGCCTGAACAACAGGTTAATCTTATGTACCCTAGCCGAAAAGGTATTTCTCGAATTATAAAAGTCTATATTGATTACTGTTTTGAAAACTTTAAGATATAAAATTTTTGAGTCTTTTGAAGCAAAATTTGATCGGAAAGGAACCAAGTTTTCTTGGCTGTTTTGAATCATTCCGGTGACTCATTACGGGCTTTGTGGCATTCGGCTTAAGGAGCTTTCGGAGTCTGTTCTTTTTCCGTTGGCGACTTTAATGCATATTTGCGGTTGCAATCACAAACCGATGATTATAAGAACCGAAAATTAGAGTTTTCAAGCTTATTACAAGCGCTTCAGTAAGGAGCAACAATTTGTTAATCCGTAGAAACCAGCGGAATACTACCTCGGACACTTAACCCTCAGATTCTCCATATTCAAAAACTTGATCACAATCGTCACAACGCACATTAAGCTTAGCTTTTCCATAAATTTTGACGTCACAACTAGGACAAATGTATCTATATCGCGTCTTACGTTTAGCGACATCCTGATAAATGAAATTTTCAGGCATTGTGTCAGCAAATACAACATTATCTGTTTCTACATTGTGGGCTACCAAGGGAAGTTCCAGTACCGAGCTAACTTCTGGATTCTGTGTTAAAAACGCAAAGTCTATGCTTGAGTCTTCCACTTGAATATCAGTGACCGCATCTGGGTTAGCAATAATAGGGTCGAATAGTCGCGGTAATGATTTGCGATCAATCCACTTAAGTTGAAAATTTTTATCGGTCTCAAGACTGGAAAAACTTTTTAAAAATTGCCCTCCTTCAATAATATAGTCTCCCATATGTTGTCCCGTTATATTGCCTCCAGGCTCACCAGTTGATGATGGCATCAAACCAATTTCAATCATTTTATAAGCCCACTCCTTATTATGGTAATAGAGTCTGCCCGGCGAACCAAAACGGTATTGCCAGCAATGTACCATCTCATGGACAAGAGTTTGCATCACCTCGATTAAGCGACTATTAGCAATATAAGACGGATTTATCGCGATTTCGTGACACTTCTTTCCCTTAATATTCCCCCAGCGATCTGGTGCAAAATACCCCATAACACCTTTTTGTCTTTGAACAGTAAAAATCACTTTCTCTAATTTAGAATCAAATAGCGAGCAATTGAAATGTTCAAAGGCTATTCGTAGCGAATCGTATAGTTCAGATGTTGGGTGCATTAAGTCGATTATAAATCATTTGTACAGTAAATTTTATTGTACATCGAATCTTAAACTATGGTCTGTAATTTGTCTCTAATTTGTTGTGTACATAACAATTATATGGTGATAAATCAGAAAATGGCGTTTTTGAAGGTAGGGTTGGTCAATATTTAATCAAAAATTGTAGTGTACACAACAATTTTTTCAATTTTTAGTTATATAAAGCAGTTCTTTTAATAACTTAAATCGCTGTGATACATAGGAGATGGCAATAACGCCTAAAAAATATACAGAGAATAGCGATAGGAGTCAATATGACCGATAAAAAAATACTTTCAACGGCAAGAAAACGAATTTTTGACGATGTGCCGAAGCTGTCCAGAGATGAAAGGATCGGATACTTAACCCAAGATAAAGATGCTCGAAGAATTGTGAACTCTTTGAAAACACCAGAAAACAAAGTAGGATTTCTACTTCAACGAGCTTATTTTCAAGCCAAAGGTCGTTTCTTTGCGACAAATCGATTTAAATCAATCGACAAGCGGGCAGCAGAGAAATCTATTGGATTAACCGTACCTTGTGATTTGGCTAATTATAGCCGTAAATCAGCATCCAGGCATAAAAAATTAATTTTGGAAAGTTATAAATGGCAAGCGTTTTCAGATTCGGACATTGATGCATTGAAAGAGCATGCAATGCTCCATGTTGACAAACAAGCCTCAAGCGAAGATATTCTTTTTGCGCTTCTTGATTTTTGTTGGCGAAATAAAACGGAGATCCCGGGATATAATCAACTAGTAGAAATTGTTAGTTCAAGTTACTCTGATTATGAAGCTATCATTCTTGAAAGGGTCAGCTCTAACATAACAGAAGAACAAAAATCAGCACTTCTTTCTCTATTAAATGAACCCTCGGTTGTTAAGCGTTTTTCTGACATAAAGAAAATCGATCAATCAACCAGTCAAAAGAAACTGAATCAAAATGCCAAATTGTTGAGTTTATTTCGGGATATTTTTATCACAATAAAACCGCTGCTTGATGAGTTGCATTTGACTGCCGATGCAGTTAAACACTTTTCGGATTGGATCTATAAATCTAATATTTCTCAAATTAATCAATTAAAAAACACAACTGAACTTTTTCTTCATTTGGCTGCATTCGTTAAAGATCAATTTTTCTTACGTCAAGATTACTCGGTTGATGCGTTCCTAAAAATAATGAGAGGGACAGTTAATCGAGCAAAAGGATACAACAGAAAAGAAAAAGAAAAGACTGAGAAGGAGCTTCAAGAGTCCAGTCAATCAGTCCTTGATTCAGCTAAAAACTCTCATCAGATACTGAAGTTAATTATCGAAATATCGACAAATAAATCGTTTACACTTTCTGAGAGAAACCAAAAAGTGGTCCATCTAGCTGAATCATTTTTTGAAGCAGAGAACCCAAATCTTGTCTCTGACTTTAAGCGAATTGAGACCAATATACAGAATAATTCATTAAAACTAAATTTTTACCAGTATTTGTTTGCTCAGTCAGACTCTCTCCAAAAATCACTCTCCCCTTTTGTCAGAACTTTGCTATTTGATAACACCAACTCGAACAAGAAACTCTTGGACGCAATTAGCTATTTTTCTGATTCAAAAGGTTCGCTGGATGACAGTGCGCCAACAGGTTTCCTTTCAAAAAATGACTTTGACGTAGTTTTTTCTGATACTGATAAACCGACTATATCTAAATATAAGATCTTACTATTTTCATATATAGAGCAAGCGATACGTAGCCGAACGCTTACGCTAGAATATTCTTATCGGTATAGAACACACAAAAGTTATATGATTTCAGATGAACAATGGCAGAAAGACAAACTAGAACTAATAGAGACAGCTCTATTAACGGAATATCTTGATGGCAAGCAGGTGTTAAAAACCATGGGACTTTCCTTGACAAAAACGTATGAGCAGGTAAATAAAAACTACCAGGATAATAAGAATAATTATCTAACCGTTGGTAAAGGAGATAAATGGCACTTTAAAAAGGATGAAACGAAATTTGATTCTTCAAAACATATCCCCAACTTGTTAAGTAATTCGAAATTCAAGCCTCTCTACGAGTTGCTTTCCGAAGTCGATTCTTATATAAATTTTTCAGAAAAATTTACTCACTCCTCAAATAAAAATACAAATAGTGAGAAAGATAAAAAACTAATTTACGCGACACTCATGAGTTTAGGTACAAATCTAGGTCACAGTAATATGGCTAAAGCGAGCAAGTCGATTACGAATAAACAGTTAAGGGATACAGATAAATTTTGGTTTTCAGGAAAAAATGTAGACAACGCGAACAGAGCGATAGTGGAGTTTATTCAGAGCCTTCCCTTGCCTACGATTTTTAACGATCAAGATGGTAATATTCATACTAGCAACGATGGTAAAAAAATAATAGTCGCTGTAAACTCATTACTTGCTAACTACTCTTACAAATACTATGGAAAAGAACAAGGAATTAACGTAAATAGTTTTCTTGATGAAAAACAATCATTCTTCCATGTTAATGTACTGACATCATCTGATCGTGAAGCTCCCTATATGATGGATGGCATTGTTAAAACGAAAGCAAACCTGTTTCGCGAGGGTGATAAAGAGCATGTCCACTCAAGTGATACCCATGGTTATACTGAAGCAATATTTGCTGGTCTTCATTTCTTAGACGTATCTTTTGCTCCCAGAATTGCAAAGCTCTACGACCAAACTATCTACGCCTATGAAGCAAAAACGTTGAAAAAAAATTCTGGAAAACCAATCGCTCCAAACACTCCAATCAATAAGACCAAAATATTGAACCATTGGGATGATATACTTAGGTTGATGACCTCCATAAAGTTAGGTCATTGCTCCGCATCACAAATTTTTAAAATCTTATCGTCAAGCGCAAGGGATAGCGAATTATATTCAGCTATTAAAGAGTTCGGTCGACTAATTAAATCGAAGTTTATTCTAAATTATGTTGATGACGAACAATTGAGAAAATCAATACAAAAGCAATTGAATCGTGCGGAATTAGGTCAAAAACTTTCGGAGGCAATATTCTTTGCTCGAAAAGGACGATTACAGGTTGGTACACCCGAAGAAATACATAAGGTCATGGCGTGTAAAACATTGTTAAAGAACGCTATTATTCTCTGGAACTACTTATTTTTATCCGATTTCTATCATGGACTAACCAATAAAGAAGAAAAAGAGTTCGTCTTAGAATGTATTGCGAGTGGCTCCGTAATTTCATGGAGACATATTAACATGCATGGACTTTATGATTTTGACCATGAATTTATTCGATCCTTTAAAGCGACTATTCGTGAAATGAAAGCTATTAAAATTGTATAGTGATATTACTTTCTAATTTAAGTCGATTTTAAATCCAACTTTCCCTCTCCCGCAGGAATTATTGCGGGGGGAGATAGTTCGGTTGAGATTAGATAAATATGGGTACAGTTGAATATTGAGCAACCGCTAACGTGCCATTTTTAAGCATTTTAATGGGAAATTTGATTTGTTGTGAAAATTTTTTCGGTGATTAACAAGTTTTGTCTAACCACATAAAAAGTGAGAACTATTTATCTGTAAAAACAATGAGTTAGATATGGTTGGCGAGACATTTCACCCCAATATAGTCAATCACCCTTAATCAGGCTTGGATTTATAGGCTTAGAGTTTTACATGAACTACTCTGAAGCTCCCTGCTTTCCGTTAGACTCTCGGATATAACAAACCCAGTAAGTTAATGCGACAAATACACTCCCGCCGATTATATTACCAAGGGTCACAGGAACCAGATTATTTAAGAAATCAATAATTGAAATATTTGTGCTGCCATGAAACATTGCTACCGGTATCAAATACATATTGGCAACGGAGTGTTCTAAACCAATCGCCACAAACGCAGAAATTGGAAAAACAATCGCTAGTATTTTGCCTGAGACATAGTGCGCTGAAAAACATAACCAGACTGCTAAACAAACTAAGGCATTACATAAAATTGCCCGTATGAAGGCTGGTATTGGTTCGAGAGCAATTTTACTTTGCGCTACATTTATAGCAGTCTCAGCAACAGCGCCATCGTTTAAAGATAAAATGCCGGATAAATGAACAAACCACGCAGTCGCAACAGCACCTACAAAATTTGCAAAATAAACGATTAACCAGTTTCGCATCAGCTGAATGGTTGAGACCTTCTTATCTGCCCAAGCGATTACAATAAGGTTGTTTCCAGTAAATAACTCTGCGCCCGCGATAATAACTAAAATAAGACCGAGGCTGAAAGTAATGCCGCCCAAAAGTCTAGTTGGACCAAAGCCAAATTCACTACCAGTGATGGTTACGGTGTAAAACAACGCGCCAAATGCGATAAAAGCACCAGCCAGCACACCTAGAGTCGCTAATCTGAGGAAAGGCTGATTGGCTTTTTTTATCCCTACAGTTTCTACAAGAGCGGCTATTTGCTCAGGCTTATAAGCATCGATTGATTCTGACATTCATTTTTCCGCCCTTTGTTTGGCAGTTATCAGGGAAAACACCTTGAAGAAAAGGCTATACTCGCCCTTCTTTAGTGAATTAAGACCTTGGTTATTCAATAATTTAAGTTGTACTTGACTATTAAAAACCCAGGTCAATTTTTTCTCCAGTGATTAAGAAGAAGCTTCCCGTTCCCAATAAAACTTGCGCCATCCCATCACATTGAGGTTCAAACTCGATTATCGCTTGCCCCAATTTTGGCCAGGATGTTCGAAGACCCGTGGATACCTGAACTTCCTGCAATACCGCAAACCCACCAGTTGGGTTAAGCGGGCATTCTGCTGAATATTCGACGGCATTTAGTCCGAGCTGTAGCACTGAAACATCACCAGTCGCCACGTCGAAGTATTGTCCTCCACCTAAGATGTGATATTGATCGTCTGACATAATTGTCTGAGTATCAAAGTTATCAATCTGAATTACCCAAGCTTCCATATCGATACTTACCTCAGGATCTTCTGGTATTGCCTGCGATAAGCGTTGGTATTCGGCGTGAATTTCATCATCGGTTAATACAATCGCATTGTCACTTTCTGAGTCGATATTAATATCAGTATTCGCGTAAACAACTGTCAACAAATTCCCTTGTTGAGTAACAGGGATCGTTGATATTTTTTGAATAGACAAAAAGCCATTACCGGCATTCAAATCTGAAAATACGACGGTCATAATCGCTTGTTCAGCCGTATTCCACAAGCCAACCACTATGATTTCTCCATTGTCCGCAACCCCTTCTATTGAGATTGGTAGAGTTTCAGGTTCAATAGTAATGACTATGGTTGCTAAACATGGGTATGAGGTACATGTATTACTGGTAACAGCATTTGGCAGATCAACACCATTAACCTCAGCCATTGCAACTGATGCTGCATAACCAAGTGGTATCGAGGTTTTTATCACTGCTGCGATTGGTTCGACAGAAGGAGTTTGTCCAATAAGCTCATCAACTGTCGTTTTATCATTACCACCACAAGCTATTGCGGTTAATAAAATAGAAGAAAAAATAATGCTAGATAAAGCTTTTGTTGTATACATATAAAAACCTTAGGAGAACAATGTCTAACTAAGACTATATAGTCAATTATCGATGTTAGCAAACCTGACTTTGCTGAAAGTTATTCCCCATCAGGAGGTGTTGGTTCATCACTTGATGCCTGTTTTGTAGAATCAGCTGATTGATCATTTTCAGTGGTCAACTCAGTTTGCGGATCTGATGCTGGTAAATTCGCGTTGCCTGATTGCTCTACTGGCGAGCTTTGTGATGAGCTTGAACTTATTGAATTTGCTGCTTGATTCGCATTTATGGTTGTATTGGATTTTTGCATATCTGAAATCTTGTCATTTAATTCCTTAACTTTGTTCTTAAACCTTCTATTTTCCTTACTTAACCAAGTAGCTCGCGATTCCGCTTTTTTAGCTCTTTCTTCTATTTCTTGCGTTTTAAGGTTCGTGTCAGTTGCTGCATTGCTCGCTTGAGCCGCGTTGGTTTTTGCGAGTTCTAGCGCTTGATTTGCCTGGTCGAGTGCCAATTGCAAGTCTTGCAGCTTTTGGCTTGACTCTGATTTGATTGATTCAATGATTTTTGCGCTATCTAAAATTGACTGTTGGCTGGACTGCTCGATATACCAATAGCTAGCCGCAGAAACAGTTCCAATTAAGCCGAAAGTGAATAATATACTTACTATGTGATGGCTTATAAAGCTTTGCTTCGAACCACATATATAACAAACTGATTGCCCTTTTGCGATCTCTCTTTTACAGCTTCTACATTGTTTTGTCATTGAACTTTCACAGATTTAAATTGAACCTAGATTCGCTTGCGGAGCGAAACCGATTGTTTACAAGCAAGAATAACATGCTAATTTTGCTCAATAAACGAAATTATAGACACAACATGAAAAAAGGAGACTAATCACACGTTTAGTCGCCCTAAAGTGATGAAAACTCATACGAGCTTTCATCACTATTATCTTCCACCTTGTTATCCTGGTTAAAGTGAAATTAAATAAATATATCCTTTATACCAGACATATTATTTTTTACGCTTCTCGGAGTTTTAAAAAGGGTTTTTCAATAAATATATGCGCGAATACTGAAAATAGAGTGGTCAAAAATAACGCCCAAAAATAAACGGCAAACACCTGCAACGTTGTCACTGAGGTAATTGCTTCTTTATCAGTCGTACCAAACGCAATCACCGCACCAATCACGATAAAAATAAAATGAAAAAGATAAATTGCGTAAATTAATTGTGCAAACGGATGCCAGATTGCCCAGGATAAAAACCATTTGACCGCTTTTCCTAATCCAGCTGGGCATAAAGCAACCAACAGCAAGATCGACATTCCAAAACTATAAGCATAGCGATTGAAAGCTAAGAAAAAGATGTTTTCATCGACACTAAAAGGCTTATAAAAATCAGCGTTTTTATCAATTATTGGAAAACTGAAAGACCAAAGAATAATATAAATCCCGAATGATACGATCAATAAGTTAACCACCAAATTATTTTTGAAAAATTCAGTGATTGATTTGCCGTAATAATGATGAAGGTAAGCAACCAGCATTCCCATAAAGAATGCGCCAATACGAGCATCCAAATCGTAATAAAGTTTGTCGGCGAGTATTCTAGGAAATTGGGTACCCTGAGTAATTTCATAAAATGGTGTTTGGTATAAATCAGGGTATTGTAGAACCAGCCAATAACGATAAGCTACCGATGCAATACATAAGCTCACTAGGAGTAATACGCGCCATCGAATGGCGTACATCAACAGACAGATAAATGGAAGCATGAAATAAAAATGCATTTGCACTTCAAGAGACCAGCCTACCGGAACAATTTGCCCCTCTGTCATAAAGTAATTCGAGGTGAAGGTTAAGTTGGATAAGATATATTCGTGATAGCGATCATTAGTCGGTAAAAATAACAAAATCGCCAGTATTAACAATGGATAGATCCGCATCATGCGACGCTTGAAAAATCGCCAGACATCGATTGATGCCTCTTTGTCATATTCCCTGAACAAGGTATAACTGACTAGCAATCCGCAAACCACAAACAAGGGATCAGAGCCCTGCGCTTGCCACATCCATTGAAGATAACTAGGAAAGTTGCCTATAAATTGCTCTGCTCTATCACCTAATAGTTTTCCGATCCCAAAAAGCACATGGAACATTACCATCAACAAAATGGTAATTGCTCTTGCTCCATCAAGAGTCGCATAACGCTTATGTGAACGAAAGAAAATTGCTTTTAGATCTGACTTGAAGTTGATTGAATGCTTGTAACGCTTCCAAAGAGACCGTTTAGGTTGTGCTTCTTCCGATATAGCCCCAGAATTTTGCGGCGTTGGTGCCTTCATGCTTATTTTTCGTTATTGGCTTATTGAGGGCGGGAGTATACCAGCTTGCAGGTAAACTCCCAATCGGGATATACAAAGCCCATCTGCCACCTGCATGTTAATGGAAGGGGTTCACCTGAAAGATCTCATTGCCTCAATTGCCACAAAAAGCCGACTTTTTGTGACAACATATTCTACTGCTCTAGCGCTTTAATGGATACGCTTTGCATTTTTCAGAGCCCAATCCATATCTTTATTCCTGTGGCAAGACAAGCAGGCATAGTCTAGTGTCAGATAAGCCTTATTTTCTTCGTCGACACGCACAAATTTGCCATCATCGGTAAACATTTTCCATGTTGATTCCATGCTGATTCGATGGATGTGCGTACGGAGATCCCCTTTTGGTACGCTTCCCCCCAGATGAACCACACTAGTTGATACCGCTGAGGTGACCGCAAATGGCATGTGGCAGCTATTGCAGGTTTGATTCTGCTTTTCTTTAAGCTTAATTTGTATACCCTGATGACAGGTCTTACAAGTGTTATCGTCTCCCTTGTAGCCACCCAATTGATACTTGGTACTTTGGTGCGGGTTGTGGCAACTACCACAAGCCAATGACTTATGCGGAGAAGCAACTAAATCTTCGTACTGCTCGTGATGCTTGATAAGCCCCGAACTTGCGTCGATAGCAGTTACCTCACCTCTGGAGTGGCAACTCCCGCATGTTTCTTCTGTGGAAGGTTTAACTTTCGTCGGCGCTTCCACATGTGCAGCACTAGAACCATGGCATGCTTCACAAGTAACTCCTGCTTCAGTCCATGTTCCATAGATTCCTGGTAATCCGTCTTGATGCGGTCCATTAATACCGGTGGGCACCCAACCCGTAGTGTGGCATTCACCGCAAGTATAGGGCTTCAGTGACAACTTCTTGTCGCCGTATGCCACCCAATGAGCATCGATATCCAGGAGTGGATTGGCAAGGTTATACTGCCTCCCCTCTCCTGTTAGAATAAATCCCTGCTCATTAAGAAAGCGCGCTTTCCAGCCAAAGCCGCCAACAATGTAGCTAATATCTTTCCATTGATTTCCAGCAGGCGGGTGCGGAACTCCAGGGGAGGTCTTTGCCGGAAAAGTGGGAGTTTCTCCTGTCACTTTATGTAATTTATGGGGATGTCCGGACTGTATATACAATTCATAGATTTTCAAATGGCAGGTCTTGCAGCTCTCTGAACCAGCAAAATCAGACGAGGCTTGAACCTCAAAAAATAAGGCAAAACCTAACATACAAGCAAAGCGCAATATATTCCAATTCATATTATTTTCCTCTATTGATATATCAATTGATCGCCAATCAGGGGTTTAAAAAACAAAGCCTGAAGCTTAGTCTTTTAAAAAGCTCCCCTGACCCTCGTTATTTTTACTTAACACTCGAAAAAGTAACTATTACTATTTTTTGTCGCAACTATCCAAGATTGAAAGAAAACTCACCAGGCGTTCTCACCTCTCCTCATCTGAAAATTCTTTCAGTACGCTGACTAATTGCTCGCAAAATATCTCGCCTCGTTATCAATCCGACCAGCTTTTCATCGTCTATGACAGGAAAGCGCCTAAACGATGACTGCATGAGTTTCTGTGCAATATCGAGTAGATTATCTTCTACCTGTACCGTTTCAACATTACGCACCATAAAATGTTTTACTGACCTCGCAAAATCCTCAAAGTATCCGACTTGAACGGCAACAACAATACAATCACGTTCAGTTATAATACCTGCCAAATTACCTGATGCGTCAACGACAGGCGCACCAGATATCTCATTATCAATCAGAATTGATATCGCTTCCATTATATTCATATCCAATGGAAAGCAGATCAAATCTGTCGTCATATAATCCTTTGCAAAAAATGTTTGATTTGTCATATTAGTTTATCTAAGTTTAAATCAATGATTTAATAATAAACCATTAACTTTAAGTTAACCTGGACCTCCAAAATCATCATAAAAAATATTATCTTCAGGCACGCCCAATGTTTTTAGCATTGTGATAGTAGCCGAACTCATCACTGGCGGGCCACAAATATAGTAGTCAATATTTTTCGGTGATGGGTGTTTTGATAAATACTCGCTCAATACTATCAAGTGAATAAAACCGACATGCCCTTTCCAATCGTCTTCGCAGCCAGGTTCTGAAAGCGCGACATGCCAGCTAAAATTTTTAAATTCTTTCGCAAGCAATTCAAATTCGTTTTGATAGCAGAGCTGAGGGAAATTTCTTGCGCCATACCAATAAGATATTTTTCTCTTTGTCTTAGCATGCAGTAGTTGTTCTCTTATTATTGAACGAAGCGGAGCCATACCAGCCCCACCTCCAATGATTAGCATTTCTTTATCATTGTCTCGACAGTGAAACTTACCAAAAGGTCCACTTATTGAGACAATATCATTAACTTTTAGACTAAAGATATACGAGGAAACTTTACCGCCAGGAATATCTTTTGAAACATTTGCCGGAGGCGTAGCAATGCGAACTAGCAATTGAATGCAGTCACTTTCTGATGGCGCATTTGCCAGAGAATAGGCTCTCTGTTCTAACTCGAACAATTCCGTTTGGAAGTCAAGCAACTGAAATTCTTGCCAGCTTTCTTTGTATTCTTCCGCAAGCAAAAAATCCTTAAACTTTATTTTGCATGGAGGCGCGTGAAGCAAAACATAATCCCCAGCTTCAAAGTCAAAAAATTCATTTTTAACCGGTTCTAAAATTAACTCAGTCATAAAGGTAGAAACCAGTCGATTTGAAACGACCCTACATTGATATGCGCTACTCTTGAAAGCGGTTTCTGAGATTTTTATTGATACATCGCCATTGATAACAAACATACAGGCAAGCCGCTCACCTGCTTCAGCTTGCTGGTTGGAAATAAAGTTTTTTTCTAATACAGTTAAAGGCGAGTTTCCCTGTGTGATGTTAATGCGGCATTGTCCACATGCTCCTTTACCTCCACAGCTTGCTGGTAGGAAAATCTTATTTAGTGTTAATACGGATAAAAGTTTTTGACCAAGCTGTGCGATAACAGGGGGATTTTCATTGATAATTAGATGAACATCCCCACCTTTCATTAGATAGCGGCGAACTAGCGCAACGATAAGTACGAAAAACATCAATATTGCCGTTAGAATAAACGTGCTTGATAAAATTCCGAAGATGCTTTCGTTGCTTATCATTTAAAACTCCAGACCAGCCAAGCCATTAAAACTCAATGATAATAATCCCGTTACTATAAAAGCCAGCCCTAATCCTCGTAAACCTTGCGGTACCCTACTTTCATCTAGTCGTTCTCGAATAGCAGCGAATACAACAATTGCTATAGCCCATCCCAGACCGACCCCAAATCCATAAACAAGACTCTCTGTAAATTGATAATTTCGTTGAACCATAAAAAGAGAAGCACCAAGAACAGCGCAGTTGACAGTTAACAAAGGCAAGTAAATTCCTAACGCCTTAAACAGTGTCGGGTAGAAACGTTCAAGCACCATCTCTAGTATTTGCACGACCGCCGCAATAACACCAATAAACGTGACTATTTTAAGGTGAGTCAAATCTAATTGAGGGTAGCCAGCCCATGCCAGCGCACCATGACTAAGGACGTATTCAAAGATAATGTAATTAATAGGAACTGTGATCGTTTCGACAACGATTACGGTCAAGCCGAGACCAAAAGCAGTTTTCACATTCTTTGATACAGCAACGTAAGTACACATGCCGAGTAAAAAGACCAGTACTAAATTTTCGACAATGGCTGCCCTAAAGAGAATGTTAAAATGCTCACTCACCATTGTATGGATTCCCTTAAAGCCGTACTAAATATTCGCATTAGTCTTCACTCGTTCTAGCTTGCAGGGCTGCTTTGATTCCCCAGGTCAGGAGAGCTAAAATAAAAAAAGCACTTGCTGGAAGCGCCATAAATTCGTTTTGAATATAGTCTCCCCCCTGTTCGATACTTTCGAAAACAGGAAAGTCTAGAACAGTCCCCTTCCCAACTAATTCTCTGATAAACGCTACCAAGATGATGAGCAGTGCATAGCCTATCCCATTCCCCAGACCATCGAGAAAACTCAAGCCTGGACTATGACTTGAAGCGAAGCTCTCAACACGACCTAAAATTATGCAGTTGGTTACTATCAGGGCAATAAACACCGACAACAACTGTGACATATCAGGCGCGAAGGTTTTAATGATTTCATCCACAACGATTACTGCGGAAGCGATCACTGTCATTTTAAGAATAAGCCGAATACTTGACGGTAAAAAGTGCCTTATCAGACTGATTATCAAATTTGAAAAAGCAAGAATGACTATCACCGCAGTCGCCATGATTAATGCCGGACGAACGGCTTGGGTAATTGCTAATGCTGAACATAATCCTAAAATCTGGATACTAATTGGATTATTCTCAATTAAAGGTCTTGTCAGACTAACGATATATTGATTATTAAGTACCCTCATTGCGCGCCCTATTAACTTTTATGCTCGATTAGAAAAGTCCGATACCCCTGGCTACCGAACCAATAATGAATGATGTTAAAGACACCATTCACGGTTTTAGTGGCACCGGAAATGCCATCGATTTGAAAATTTTTCTCGCCGAATTTTTTAATTTTTGAATCGACATTTAACGCTAGCTCATTGTTTTCATCATATAGCTTTTTTCCTTGCCATTGAGCCAGCCAACGTTTTTCTTGAATTTTTTCGCCGATACCTGGTGTGTCCCCTTGTTCATAGAAGCCAATGCCCGATATAGTATTGAGGTCTTGTTCTAACGCGATGTATCCGTAAATCATCGACCACATACCTTTCCCATAAATCGGCAGCACCAGTTTTGTTGTAGTTTCATCGCTATGCACCCAGTAGACAGGGATTTTATTTGGACGACGTTGAATCATGGCTTTATCGAATTTTTTTTCAATGACTATACTCGTTTGAGGGTCGTTAGATGATGAGCGAAAATTAAGCTGATTATGCTGATATTGCGTCGTCGCCCTTGAGGTGTTTAGGTCGAGTAATTGGGTTTCAATTTGTTGAAATAAAGCTAACATATCCTCTTCAGAAGTTTTCGATGTTCGCTGCCCAACCAAACCAGCAACTTCTAAAATATTTCTATAGCTAAGGGGGGCTTCATTCGCCGCTTGCAATGGTCGTAAATACACTACAGCACTGGATACGAGCAAAGCGCAAAATAAAATTACAATAAAGGCAATAGATAATGTTTTAGCCAGTGATTCTTGCTGCATTCAGCCTCCTCGTAAACTTCTTTCGTTTAACCGCCACTGCAACAATTACCCAATCAATTAAAGGAACGAGAAGACTGGTTAGCAAAAGCGCTGAGAGAGTCCCTTCAGAATGATGTTGGTCGAATACTCGAAATAAAATAGTTAAAGAACCAAATAGCCCACCATAAATAAAGTGACCAAACTTACTGATTGGCATCACTGCTGGATCAAAGGCGATGAAAGCTAAACAAAATAAGAATTGTCCCGTAATCAAATGCCAGTACCAAGGAATTGACGCAACGCTTGAATTGAAAGCATATTCAATAATTAGACTTGAAAATGCGGCGGCAAAAATCGCAGCCAACGGTACTCGCCAGTACTTCGGGTAGAAATAGTAGATTAATAACATACCTAGTAAAGTAGCAATGGGCGAAGTTGAACCGATACCATTCACGCCAGACTGGCTAAAAAGACTGAGACTTAACCAGTTTCTTCCAATGTTATGGATCATGTCGACTCCACCATCAGCCAAAAATTGCCAACTCAGTTGCATTGATAACTCAACTATCGAACTACTGCCTTCTAGTTGAAAAGGTATGTCCTTTAATCCAAATAATCCGGGGTAACTGTAGTTAAGAAATATTACACCCAGTAGAACGGGATTCACAAAATAACGCCCAGCTCCGCCGAGAAGCAGCTTCCCAAAAACAAGTCCAAAACTTAAACCGATAACACTGTAACTAATAGGTAATGTAAGTGGAATCAATAAACAAAATAACGTACTCGTCAATAAGTGACTGCCATCGCTTTCATGCTTGAAATAGCGAATAAAGATACGTTCCCAGAATAAGCATGTGAAAAAACTACAGAGAAAAACGGGTAAAAAATATATTAAGCCAGCAATAAAACGAAAAACAAAACCTGGTTCTCCACTCGTCAGTTGCATTGCCCAATGCAACTGAGTCTTAGTAAGAAAAGATAGGTTCGAAGTCGCTATTGATTGACCGTCCAATTGCAAAAATAAAGACTGCAAATAACTTCCGAATATAAATATGCCAAAGAGCGTGGTTGGAATTGATGCGTATAAAAGACGAAGATGCAGTTTGCGCCAGATGATTCCCTTGGTTCCACTACTCAATTGATTGACAAGAATATGCCAGCGCAATCTTTGCAAAAGCGTTTTTTGAAGATCTGCTTTTGTAGTTGACCTACTATTCAATGCCATATTCCGTTCCATTCGGTATACGCCTGGTAGTATATACTCTAAGATAAAGCGACTAGTCAAAAGCTAATGGTAGCTTTTTAAAAATAATGAGTTACTGAGCTATGTCAATAAGTAGTCTTATTTTTCGTTGTAGAACTTCGATGCTAATCATGACCAAAGCCAACGACTCTCCTTAAAAATATACTAGCTGCGACACTATGTCACATATCATTAATTGAACAAGTAAAAGATAATGAGCGCACAAATAATAACGAAATAAATTAAGTAGTATGTCAATCCAATCAGTAACTAAAAAACTTAGAAAAAAAAATACGACGCCATATCAACTAATTTTAGCCTCAACTTTTTTATTAACTTCACCCACAATGGCCAATGAAGTAAGCGAATTAGTATCTCCAGATGATGGTGATGTTAATGCTGTAGTAATTTGGGGGAAATCTGAAGAAAGCAAGAAAACAAATACATCCAGCCCGACTAGCGTTTTAGTTCCCGAAGACTTAATCAGCGTTAATGCGACAACCACGGAAGATCTTTTGGCACATGAACCGAGTTTAATTATACGCAAACGATATATAGGCGATTCAAACGGAACTATAGGAATTCGAGGATCGAATATGTTTCAAACTACTCGCTCGATGGTTTTTGCCGATGGCGTGCCTTTACATTATTTTTTGCAAACCCGCTATAGTGGTGCTCCGCGATGGACACTGGTTTCCGCTGATGAAATAGCGCAAATCGATGTTGTTTACGGACCTTTCTCGGCGGAGTACTCAGGTAATGCGATGGGTGGAGTCGTCAATATCGAAACGGCAATTCCAACAGAGCGTAAAGTTCACTTACAGAGCTCTTTTTTCAGACAAGACTTTGAATATCTTGGTTATAATGACTCTCTCAATGGTTCGAAACAGTTTCTTTCTTATGCTGATAGGTTTGACGATTTTACTCTGTATTTGTCATACAACCACCTAAAAAACGACGGACATCCACAGACTTTTCGGTTCGCGCAATTAGATCCAACCGACGTCCCTGATGGTGATGAAACTACAGTAACAGGCGGATTGCTCGATCTGGATGAATATGGTGATCCTGCACTTTATTTTGGAAATACCGGCATATCTGAATCGGACACCAATAATTATAAAATAAAATTAGGTTATGATTTTGGTCAATGGTCTTCACTATTAAACATTGCTTATGAAGATCGGACTAATACAACTCAAGCCGCGAATAACTATTTAACTGATGCTAACGGAGATGCCATTTGGAGTGGTAATTTAATTCAGGATGGTCATTTATTTAGTGTTAGAGAAAGTAATTTTTCAGAAAGTGAGTTAGACAGGCGTAGTCTACTAATTGGTTTTCGTGTGATCGGTGAGCTAAATGAAAACTGGACTCTTAAGGCAAATTTTAGCAACTTTGAGGTACTCGAAGATCAAACCAGAAGCTCTAACGCAAGCAGACTCTCGCCGCGATATACTCTCGATGGTCGTATTCGCGAATATGACAATACTGGCTGGAGTACCTATCAGTTAAAAGTTAAAAATGATCAGTTTTTCGGTAAAGATTTTTTGGGTTTTAGTGCTGGTGTAAGCCGCGAACAATATGATTTAGAAATCAATAACTATGACTCAACCAACTATTTAGCCGGGGATAAAACCGCACTAAGAAATAATGGTAATAGCGGTGGGTCGACTTCACTTAGTGCAATTTATGCACAACTCGATTGGGATCTAAATAGTCACTGGAATACAGTCGTTGGGCTCAGGCAAGAAAAATGGAAAAGTAACGATGGTTTTTATGGCTCACAACTGCATATTGATCGTGAAGAAAGCCGTTTCTCTCCAAAATTTTCACTATCTTACCAAAGCGATTCAGCCTGGCGAATGCAATATTCTTTAGCGAAAGCGTTTAGATTTCCAATTGTCGAAGAGTTATTTCAGAACGAGCGTAGAACCACAGGTACTTCGCTGGCAAATGCCAACCTGGAACCAGAAGACGGCTTTCATCAAAACCTGATGTGGCAATATAATTTGGATAAGGGATATCTCAGGGCAAATTATTTCGCCGAAACCATCGAAGATGTGATCGTTTCACAACGCACCATTGTGGACAATATTTCGGTGTCAACTTTTATTCCAATCGATAAAGTTAAAACTCAAGGTCTTGAAATTATCTTCAACCAACTCGGCTTATTAGGTGATACCCTGGATCTTCGTTACAACATGACTTACCTTGACTCAGAAATTGTGAAGAATAGCGCCAATATCGATTTGGAAGGAAAAACTCCGCCTAGAATGCCACGTTGGAGAGCCAACTTGATGGCGACTTTTCACTTAAACTCTAATTGGAACATTGGTACCAGCTTTCGCTATGCGAGTAATAGTTTTGGTGACCTGGATAGTAAGGATATCGCGAGTAACGTTTTCGGCTCGCAAGACAAATTCTTTTTTGTCAACTTAAAAACCAATTACCAGTTAAATGAAAATACAAAAATAAGTGCGGGAGTTGATAATATTTTTAACGATTTGGCTTTTGTTCATCATCCCTGGCCTCAACGAACTTATTTCTTGGATTTATCTTTTACTTTATAATTATTTGAATCATTTTTTAAAAGTATTATCTATGATTAATTTAAAATCGAACAAGCTTAAAAATAGAGTCAGATACAGTTTTGTCGTTTATTTGCTTATTTTTTCAGGGTTTTGTTTTTCTGGCACACAGGATTTGAGTGACGAAAATGAGAATATAAAATCAAAAGATAACGTTAAAGATAGTATTTTGACAACAACGCTTGATTGCTCTAACAAAAATAAGGTTTCAGTTCATTGCGGTGAAACACCGACTACAGTTATCGATCGTGATGGTGTCTTTTGGACCGTGTTTGAGTATAAGGACAAGGTCTTTTTAACATCAAGTACCAATGGCGTTAGTTTTACCACTCCAATAGCAGTGAATGATTCGCTCGAACCGATCTACACTGGTGGTGAGAACAGACCTAAAATTCGATTAGGCAACAAGGGCGAATTTTATATTTCGTGGACTAAAAAAATGCCCGGTCGATTCACTGGCGATATTAGATTCACGCGGAGTGTTGATTTTGGAAAAAGTTTTTCGCCAGTTAAAACGATAAACGATGATAACTTGGTCACAGGTCATCGATTTGAGACTTTAAATGTCAGCAAAGATGGTACTGTTTTTCTAGCATGGATTGATAAACGAGACAGGATAATAGAAAGCAACAAAAACAAGAAAACACCAAAAATGACAGCATCAATTTATTATACTTACTCTACTGATAGCGGTTTGTCTTTTAGCAAAAACCAAAGACTCGCTTCTGGTACCTGCGTTTGTTGTCGAATTGCCAGTGAGCCGAGTGGGAAAAACTCTTTAAGTTTGTTATGGCGCAATGTTTATGATGACAACATTCGTGATCATACAATGGCAAAGATAAATTCAAGTAGCATCGTAAAAAAACCAATTAGAGCAACTTATGATGATTGGAAAATTGATGCCTGTCCACATCACGGTCCAGCATTAGTAGAAGATAAAGATGCTACAACTCATATCACCTGGTTTACCGCAAGTGATACGCGCAAGGGACTTTTTTATTCCACAATAACAAGCGATAAGGATTTTAACAAAGAGCCTAAACATATATCCAACCACCCTACTGCTGGTCATCCCTCAATAACTTCTATTGGTAATAAGGTCCGGCTGGTTTGGAAAGAGTTTGATGGAGAAAAAACGAGTGTTTATCTATTATCTTCTGAAAACTTAGGTTCGAGCTGGTCTGATAAACAGATTCTCGCTTCAACTAACGGCGAGTCTGATCATCCATTTCTAATCCAAAACGGTGAAAGTGTGTGGTTAAGTTGGCATAGTCTTGATGAAGGGTTACGGATCATTCCGGTTCATTAGGCAAAAAGTCTTTTAAGCAAACATTTATTTTGCGAAAAACAGGTAAAGTTTTGACTCATTTTGGAAAAAATAAAACTTATTTCTGGTCTAGAACCTTGCAATTGTTGACGATTTTACTGGTGCTTTTATTCGCCTCAAAGGTATTTTCGCAGCATCGCATTTTTGAGCTTGATTCCCTAAAAATGCTAGAGTCGGAATTCAAGGACAAGCCATTTTTGCTGCTTCTTTGGTCTACAGAATGTCCGCCCTGCCGTGATGAATTAAAGTTAGTCAAATCGATTTCAACTGACTATCCAGACTTTAATTTTTTGTTGTTATCGACTGATACACTGGCTCAAGTTCAAAAGATAGATGGAATATTGGCAAGTAATGAATTGTCGACTCATTCATCATGGTTATTTTCGAAGAAAAACTCTATTAAACTTCGCTACGCGGTTGATCCTAATTGGTATGGTGAACTACCGCGAAGTTATTTTTATAACGAAGAGCATCAACGCAAAGGCATCAGTGGTAAACTATCTAAAGAGCTGATTGTCAGTTGGCTTGAAATGTAGCTCTGGATTTGATGCCTGGTTTTAGAGATAACTGGTTTTAAAGATAACAATATTTATCGAGTAAAGCACCATAAACTATTTGCAACCAAATCCAGCGAGTTGAAATACTAGGTCAGTGAGATAGAGGTATCTTGCCCTTTAGCTAATGTATTCGATTTATTTCGTTGCAGCTTCATTCCAAAAATGAGCCGTGTGATATTATTTCGCTTAATAACTTCATAACTCAAAAAGCAAACTATGAAGGTAGTAATGACAACCATAATTGGCTCAATCACCCCACCCAGTGAGAGTTTCGCAAAATTCATTGCCATCACAATAATCACTGTCTGATGCAAAATATACCAGGGTAGCACTGCTTCATTCATGTAAGTCAAAAGCCGATTTTTCTTATTCAAATATGCGCCTGAAAAGCTAATAATAGCTAATAGCCATAACACGGAATTCGCGCGCCAGATAAATTGAATGAATATCTGGCTAAAAGTTGAAGCGTCAGCGTAACTAACGTCAAACCCAAGCCCCCTGTTGAAACGAACGAGTACCAAACAATAACTCAGTATCGCCAGACCAAGCCAAAACTTGTGTTTTTGGATGATAATTTGCCATATTGATGGTGACTTAGCCATTATGAACCCGAACATAAATGACGTAAAAGAATTCGCGTGATTGTACCAATCGCCAATCAGCGCATGGGTTGTAGGGAAATGAGGCTCCAAAAACATGCCGTAAATCATATAGAGCGAAACAGGTAAAATAAAGATAACCCATGGAGAAGTTATAGTCGCAAATTTCAACCAGTTAATTTTATTAAGAACAGGCTTTAACAATATGTATATCAGGGTATAACTAAACAAATAAGGCAAATACCATAGATGATTCCAGGTAATTAAACCGATAGGAGCATGTTGTTGTTCAGGATACTTATTTGTATTGATATCAATATAAAAATTGAAAAACTCTAAGTAGTTACCAGCAAATCCGTTGTTTTGGATTAGTTGATAATAAAGTTGCGGTGGCACGATTAAGTACATCCCAATTACTAGAGGAATAAATACTCTAACCGTCCTGAGTTTAAATAGCCTCCATGCGCTAATTTTGTGTTCAACCAAAGCAAGTGCTGCGCCTGAAACTAAAAATATCAGCGGCATTCGCCATTGATTAACCAGTAGCATGATGTTCTGTAAAAATTCGCTTTGATAGGCACTTTTAACATGCCAACCCCAGTCTTGAACATAAAACATAGCAACGTGATAGAAAATCAGTAGAATAAATGCCAATGTTCTTAACCAGTCAATATCATACCGTCTTGTGTCTGTTATTTGCTGCATATATAAATCTCCGATTAGGCGTTTATTCGGTTAACATTCTGACACTGTTCGGCGCAAATAATAGCTTTAAGGTCTTAATATACAACGCTTGGGGATAAGCGGCGTAATCCAGGGATAAATAAATTGCATTCGTTATCCGTTATTTAGATAATCCTAATCATGAATAAACTCTATCACTTCCAAAAATATCAATTCGCATACGAGGCGACGGCACTTTCCTTGTACCTATTTATCAACACCAGCATCAATGCCACATCTGTCATTATGGAGGCGAGAAGGAATAGCAATGAGGCTAGTTTTTATACTTGGGAACCGTTTGTGTGGGAATATTCGAGCGCGATTTCAATATTGTTAATTTTTCCTGGAATTGTCTGGCTGTTAAAATACGCACCTCTAAGTTGGTTGAATATAAAACGTCAGTTCGCAATCTATTTTTTAGGCTCGCTAATATTTTCTGTAGTTCATGTCTTATTAATGGTGACAATTCGTAAAATAGTTTATTGGACGAATTCTATGTCCTATAGCTTTGGCGACGTTCCATTTGAATTTTTATACGAGTATAGAAAAGATCTGTGGGGCTTTATCGTGATTATTATAATCATCAAAAGTTATGGCTTTATTCTGAGTCGCCTTCAGGGAGAAGCAAGTTTAATCGCCGATGGTGAAGAGCCTGATAAACCACAAACCTGCAATCGGCTATTAGTAAAAAAATTAGGTAAGGAGTTTATTGTCAAAGTCACTGATATTGAATGGTTAGAATCTTCAGGCAATTATGTGAATCTACATATTAAAGGAAGAGTCTATCCAGTGAGATCAACCTTAGGCGGTTTAATAAAACAAATTTCCGACAAAGGATTCTGCCGGATTCACCGTTCTCATGGCGTTAATTTAGATTCTATTGATTCAATTACACCTCTAGGCAGCGGCGATAGTGAAATTAAACTTACCAATGGTAAGGTGTTAAATCTTTCTCGGCGGTATAAGGATGATTTGAAAGTTCAGTTGATTTAGGTTTAGTGTGAACGGCTGTTTTTTAAGACAAAACAGCCGTTGAGGAATAGGTATAATAAATGCTGATTCAAGATTGCTTGATAGTTAATTTGCCTTTCTTTTCATGGTTCATAACTCTTTCAATAAAGCAGATAAGTTGAATTGTGACATTACCAAACCTGTTTTAAAAACACCATATCGAATAAATACAGACGAGATTCTGGCTCGTGAATCGAAACAAAATGAGTATCTCACTCTATTTTCTTCTCCGCCTCCTAGCGCACTGATAGCACCATTAAATATGGTTTTCTGACGCTGGTCTTTTATTTCTACCCACAGTCCAAGTTCATCGCTTTTTTTATATTTCATTGGAGCTGTAGTCATAACGCAAGTCCTTTTATCTTCTTCCGTGAAGGACATTTCTATATCAAATTCAACGTTATTAGCGTGATTGATATTTATTTGTTCTGCTCTTATACTCGTCGCACTAGCGACATTCAATAAAACCGATGCAAACAAAGCTATAATTATATAAATCGATTTCATGGTGTTACCTTAAAGCTATAACGCCAAGTTATATGCTATTGTTTTTAATTGGTGTGATTATTTCGCCATTTAAATATAGTTCTTTTTTACCTTTTGTCTCTGGTTGCCAACCACTGTTTAGCGCGTTTATTATAAGAGACTTAATTGTGGCTGGTGTTACTTTTCTTTCTTGTGGTTTTTGCTCACCACTAGCCAATTCATTATGATATTCAAAGGTTGATACTAATTTTTGACCATGGCAATTTTCTTTTTCTACAATAACATCAATACTCATGTCATTACCTGTAACTTTGTAACGATATTTAATATTTTCTATATCTATTGTTCTAGAACCCTTTCTTGGAAGCGTTATATCATCTCTTCTTAAGCATAATGTTAAATTAAAAAACTCAGATTGCAGTTTAACTTGAATTTTTTGCAATTTCTGGCTATAGAGTTTTGATTTTGATGAAGTTGTACTTACCATTCCATGCCCAGTCGTCTGTATTTGGGTTATCCAATTGCAAGTCAAAATCAACGTAACCTTCTTCTAATATTACAGTACCAACAAACTTATTCGAACCTGCTCTTGTAGGTATTTCAGTACCATCTATTTCCCCAAAACGTTTAGGTGATCGTATTACATAGGTTTGCTGATACTTTAGGAAAAAACCATTTTGATCCTGAAGCAGGGTGTAAGCTCCTCTCACCACGAAGAGTAATAGAAAAGAACTCTTCGTCCTCTTTTATAGTTGCTTGGTCATAATAGTTTGAACCAGCGAACAAAATACAACTTGATACAGTAAGACTTAATATAAAAATCAGAAGTATTTTCATGAGTCGAACTCTTGCCATCTATAGCGGTGAATTCAAACGCCAACGGTTCTTATCCATCTGGCGCGTTATCATTATTTATTCAGAGCAATTTATGTTTAGCATTAAATCAACAACTTAAAACACCGCAAATAGAGATTTTTTAGCGATACACGCAACCTATTTACTCACGTCATATTCCATTTTTTACAAAAAAAAATTTCCCGTGAAATTAAATTTCTCTGAAAGTTAGCTCATAGAGTTAATGTAGTTTCTCAAAGAATAAAGAAATTTGCGTGCACGGAAGCTATGCCTCATAAATGAGGAAATCTAATTGCAATATCCCTTAATGGTATACCGCAACCAGGTATAATCTTTCTCCGTATATTCGACCTTATCAGAACAATAATTTTTATCAATCAACATTTTCTCCAGACGATCAAATGCTTCTTCTTCCATGCGAAAAGATAACGACATAAAATCATCCGCATGACCTCGCTTTGAAGACTTCCGCGATTTCTTTGATTGTTCCGATTCTTGTCTTTGCGGTGTAATAGATGGATCTTTACCGTCATGAGGTAGACCTCGCGCGCCCTCCTCCCCTAAATATAAAATATAAGTAAAGCTGTCTTTTTGTTCATCATTTTTATAAGTATAAAAATAATCGACATATTTTTCTACGGGCTTTGAGCTGCAAGAAGCTAATAGCGTAATCAAGAAAGTCAGAAGCAAAGTTTTTAAGCTTAAATTCATTTTAATAACTCATTAAAATTGGATAGACAAGATGCTGTTTGTCATAATAATTTGAATGTCGATAAATCCATTCCATTTGTGCTCGTTGATTTTTTGCAAAGGCTTCATCAGTTTTCTTAAGTTTATCAAACTCGATTTTTAGCGCCTTATTTTGTGCAAATAATTTTTTTGCCATTGGTACAAGTACATAAGATTCAATATATTCTGTTCTTTGAAAAATAGGGTTAAAAAATCCCCATGCAAAAAATGAATCGGGCGCTCGCGGATCAAGCAGCGCTACCGCGAGTCTTCCTAAGTCTTGGTCGGTAGAAATCTCCACAGTGTTTTCAGGTAGTTCAAAGGTGCTTTTTTTAATTGAAAAAGTCGAACTAACCATTTGCCGCCCCTCATAAGGTTCGGGTTTAAACTGATGATTATCCGCAGTTAGTTGAGTTGCTTTGATTTTTAATTTGTTCTGATGTACTTTTAATTTTATACCATGAATTTTCAACCGTTCGATCACTTTTTTATATTGTGGCGGTATCCAAAAACTTTTAGGAACTTTAACTTTTTGCTTTGTTTTGTTCATCATGAAGATTGGCAAGTTTTTGTAGGTTTTTGGCTTGCCTGTCCACTCAATATAATCAAGCCCGGTGAGTGGATCATTATTTTTATTAAATTCGATGCCAGCATAGTCCATAGAGTCTGGCTTTTGCTGATTAGTTTCCCATTCAATGACCATTTCAGTCGGTCTTGATGATTGATCTTTTTTAGTAGCTTTTATTAAACCTTTACCTTTATTAGCGAGTAGTTTTAGACTTTCTTCGATAAAAATATAAGTAGCTAATACCCGCTGTTTGTAGGGCTTTAATGAATGATTCTCGATTAACACTGTGGGCAATTGCCTGATGTCACCGTAACCATTGGAAAATCTTGGTGACGGTGTCCAGCCGACGATCCCTTTACTAAAATCCATTGAATCAACACCAAAGGTTAAAGGACCGGGGTTATGTCCATTTTGCGATAAGGATTGATTAATTGTGATGATAAACTGAGTTTGCATCCAACGTGCTATATTGGGCGAGTCGGCATAACCTAAGTTAAATCCATAGGTCAGATCGTATTGATAGTCTTCACCATCGGTCACATGAACGTCTAAATAAAGATCAGGCTTCCAGAGATTAATCGCTCTGATCATATGCTGTAGTTCGAGAGTATCTAACTTGGCGTAATCACGATTAAGATTTAAATTACTGGCATTAGTTCGCCATCCCATGCTCGTCGGACCGCGCTGATTAACCCGATTAAATTCTGAACGCCGCTCATGGGCATCAACACTTAAAATCGGTACAAAAAGCAGGTTAACTTTCTCAATCAAGTTACTTTTATCACCATGAACAATATCTCGAAGAAGCATTAACCCTGCGTCTTTGCCATCGATTTCACCTGAGTGAATACCTGCCTGGACAAGCAATGTTGGTTTTTTCAGATCTCGAAACGCTTCGGGATTATCAACGCCTTCTTTAGTTGCTATGACCATCCAAATATCTCGACCTTGCGGACTTTTGCCAATAGAAATCATTTTTAATCTAGAGTCGCTGGAAACCAATTTATTCAAGTAACTGACCGTTTCTTGATAATTGGGAGTATCCGTTAACTGAGTTTTTTCAGAGTAAGTTTGCCAGGGATTAGTGCTCGGCTGGATCAGCGCTTCACTTTTACCCTGCCATTTTTTGATTGGAGGCAAAATCTGCGAGCCGTATGCCTGGTGGTCTGTTGTTTGTAAGTTCTCGGCCTTTACCAATGGCGTGAAAACCGAAACGAAAGACAGACAGCCTATGGCTGCTATGGCTAAAACTAAAATTTTTGAGTGAGGCATAAAAGAGTCATATAGATCAATCAATTAGCATCAGATACTAACATATTACCACGACGGGATTATACTTTTTAAATTCTACAATATTTAGTTTGGTTTGCGTCATTTTCGATAGAAGACAGCGGGAATGACAAACTGAGAAAATGCAATTTCACCTTAAACGTTGTAATCAAGCTACGCACTGAACACTTCATATCGGTTATGGAAAATTATGAGAAATGTCAGTACACTCGTCGCAACTAGCAAATGCAAATTGTTATCACTGATAACAATGCAAATATTTGAGCAATCAAACTAACGTATGAACAGAACTAATCATCCTCGCTATCAGCTTCTCGATTTTACCCGTGGCATTGCCATTGGTTTGATGTTTATCTTTCATTTTTGTTTTGGTTTATCGCAACTTGGTTATTTACAGGTGAGCTTTTCAAACGATTTGTCCTGGATCTTGTTTCGCTTTGTAATTGTTTTTATGTTTCTTAGCTTGGTTGGTATTGGGTTGTTTTTAGCGACTCGCAAGCAACTGAATCCTAAATCTTATTTTAAACGGTTGTTGTTATTGTTGGTTTATGCATCGCTAATTACCCTATTCAGCCATTTCGTTCGTCCTGACTTTTATGTTTATTTCGGAATTCTGCACTTAATATTTGTCTGTAGCATTTTGGGACTTTTGTTTGTAAAGCTTCATTGGACAAATCTGTTTTTGGGTATCGCCTGGATGATAATTGGATATAGTGTTCAATTTGATGTATTCAATCATCCTGGATTTCAATGGCTTGGAATGACCAGCCAGCAGTTTTCTGCCGATGATTACGCGCCGCTCTTTCCCTGGTTCGGGTTAGTTCTAATTGGCATATTTATCGGGCGTAGTATGTTTGAAGGCGAGCGTTTTACGTCTCTCTACCAGTGGCAAGCAAACCACTGGTTCACACAATTAGTCAGTTGGGCAGGACGACAGAGCATCCACCTATATTTTATCCACTTCCAGTTCTTCTACGTCTTGGTTTATTTTTTCGGCTGATTGAGTGTTAGGTAAATTGATCGTATCGACTACTCTGGCTAATAAGGCTTCAATTCCGCTGTCAGTGCCGGGAGTTCGATAACCAAGCCGTACCACCACAAGCTGTTTGGATGGGATAACCACTACAAACTGCCCTTGGAAACCAGACATATAATAAGCATCTTCTGGAACACTTGGCCACCGCCTTTGTCTCGGTTTTGTTTTCTCATCGCCAATGCCTGCGGTAAAAGTATCGGCGTCTAACTGTTGAGGATTGCGATTAAGCCACCAGTGAGCACCGAAATTGTTAAGAGGATTTGTCTTGGTGGGTGTAATAGAATATTTAACCCAGCCTTCGGGTAAAATTCGCTTTCCATTCCAAATACCATCTTGTAAAAATAACTGACCTAACTTTGCCCAATCGCGAGCGGTTGCGTACATATAGGAAGAGCCAATAAATGTTCCTTTGGCATCGGCTTCTAATTGTGCACTATAAATTCCCAATGGTCTGAACAATTTTCGCTGGGTGTATTCATAATAGTTTTGAAGATCACCGCCGATCGCTTGTTTAACAATACCAGCAATAATGTTACTGGTTCCGCTCGAATAAGACCAAAAGGTATCAGGTTGATGCACAACTGGTTTGTCAGCTGCAAACTCACTCGCATTCGGCTCAACGGAGAGCATCAAAGAGGCATCGCTGCCAATCCCATAAAACTCGTTAAACTCAAGACCACTACTCATTCTTAATAGCTGATCCAGAGTGATCTGCTGATGCAGTTCACTGCGATCTTTCCATTCGGGCACAGGTGCAGGAGCGTTTAGTTGTAATCGCTCATCTTTCACTAACAATCCGACCTGCATATTGGTAATGCTTTTCGCCATAGACCAACTAAGTAATGGAGTATTTGAATCAATACCATCTGCATATTTTTCCGAGATCAGTTCACCTTGTTGAAAAACCACTATCGCTTTTGTTCGACGATTGGGGAGATCATCCGGCTCTTGAAAAGCGGCGGAAATAGCTTCTTCTAATCGTTTGTAATTAACATGAGGTCGCTCGAAATTGGGCTTTATTGATGCGAAATCGTTTGAAGAGCTATCATTAGCTACAGTAGCTGCTAATTTAGTTATCTTATGAGTTGACTCATCTTGAGCAATCGCCAACAGGGTGCAACCAATACCTTCAGTGTATACCGCTTTTCGAGAATAAAGACCGAATGCGTTAGTTATTACCTCTTGCTGCTCATCATCTATATCATAATTAACATAGGAAAAAGTATCATGTACTGGCAACAAGCCTTCATTGACGACCAGTTCACCGGAAAAGCCACTGATAAAATGCCCTGAGCAAATATTTTTTGCACTAAAACCTGTTGCTGTATATAAAGCATCGGATAGAAAAAGGTGTATGCTTGCGGAGATGAGCAAGATCACAACTAGAATGATCGAAATAGTTTTTTTCAATTTTATACCTCATTATTTTTCGCAACTTTCTGGAAAAAGATTATATATTCGCGCGCTTTCCTTGTCGCATAAAAAAAGGGCAAAACGCCCTTTTTTCGAGTTTCATTTTAAGGTAAAAATATTGCGATTAAGATTTGGGTTTAGTTGACGACACTTGAGCAACTTCTGACTGCCTTTTGAGGCGAATAAGATCTGATAAGATGTTTGCTGTTTCATTAAGTTTAACATCATCTATCTCAACTAACTCAGTATCTTCATCGATCTCTTTGATCGTTTCTTTGCCAAGTTGTTTGCGTCGGACATTTTCTCTATCGAGTTTTTTCTGCTTGTCTTCCATTCGCTCTTTTTTTCTTTGATCAATGTTCAGGCTTACTGAAGTTTCAAGACGTCGTTTATTTAGTTCATCAATATCACTCACGATATATTGAAACTCGCGATCTTTTGATACTCGCTGTTGATGCATATCATCTAATAATTTGACGTATGAACTAACCCTATTATCTTTTTCAAACGGTACGGCTCTGATAGTATCCCAGCGCAATGCAGAATCGTAACTTGCTTCGCCAAAATGCTTTCTGGCAATTGGATCTGGAAAGTTAATATCTGGTACGACACCTTTTAATTGTGTACTTTCACCGGTAATTCTATAAAACTTGTCAATAGTCAGTTTCAACGCGCCTGCAGATCGATCTTCGAGTCTGAGCGCATAGTTAAGATCAATTATATTTTGTACTGTGCCTTTGCCAAACGTTTGCTCACCGATAATCAATCCACGATCATAGTCCTGAATTGCACCCGCAAAAATTTCTGAAGCCGATGCACTTGCGCCACTAACTAAAACAGCTAATGGTCCATCCCATGCTACGCCGCGATTTTCATCTTCTAATACCACGACATCGCCTCGTAATTTCTTTTCTTGGACTACAGGACCTTTATCGATAAACAAGCCGGTCAATCCTATGGCTTCACCTAACGAACCACCACCGTTACTGCGCAGATCGATGATTAACGCACCAATATCATTCTCTTGCTTCATTTCTTCGATTAACTTTCGAATATCTCGTGTAGTACTTTTGTAGTTTCTGTCACCAGAGTTTTTTGCTTCAAAATCAATGTAAAACTTAGGTAGCTCAATCACCCCGACATTGAGATTTTTACCGTCTTGGATCAATTCAATAACTTCAGATTTTGCTGCCTGTTCTTCAAGTTTTACCTTTTCGCGAATAATCGAGATAACTTTTGTTTTACCCTGAACACTGCTGTTGGCTGGTTCAATTTCCAAACGAACCATGCTCCCGGCACTACCTCTAATTAAATCCACAACATCATCCAACCGCCAGCCCACTACATCAACTAGTGGCTCTTCATCTTGACCAACTGCGATGATCAGATCATCCACTTTAAGCTCTGCGGACTTATCTGCTGGTCCTTCACTAACGATTGTTGTGACCTTGGTATAAACGTCGTCGGTTTGCAATACTGCGCCAATGCCTTCTAATGACAACTTCATATCGATATCGAAATTTTCGGCCGTGCGCGGCGAGAAATAAGAAGTATGCGGATCAACAGTGGTCGCGTATGCATTCATAAAATAGCTGAATACATCTTCGCTATTGATTTGTGAAACTCTTCGCATTGCGGCTTTGTAGCGCTTTTCTAACAATTCTTTGGTCTTCACTGGGTCTTTATCGGCTAACACTAAATTAAGTGCATCACTTTTGACCCTAGCCGTCCAATATTTCTCAAGCTCCTTTGAATTTTTTGCCCAAGGAGCCTCCTCTCTGTCGTAGAAATATTGATCATCATCACTAAAAGTTATATCTGTTTTTAACAGCGAGAGTGCAAATTGATTTCTTTCGCTCCAGCGTTCTTGGAAAACCGTATAAATTTCATAAGCGGGCTGTACTAAGCCCGTCCAAATTGCATCATCTAACTTATATCGATAGCGCTCAAAGCTTTTTATGTCTGACGCTAAAAAGTATGCCTTGTTTCCGTCAAGTAATTTAATAAAATTATCTAACACTTTCGCAGATTGCTCATCATCAAGCACTTGCTTTTTAAAATGGCTGGTTTTCATGTAATAAGCTATATAGCGGCTTGAACGGAAGTGTTTAGGCAGTGGCGAGAGATCAATCGGTTGATCGTGCATGACGACCGGATCAGTAGCGCTGTTTTCTTCGACTTTATCGATAGCTGTCGAGGCTTGCACAGAGAAGCTGAAGCTGATGACAGAAGCAATGGCTATTTTTACAAGACGGTTTTGATACAACTTCATTAAATATAATTCCTTAATGGGCTATTTTCACCATAGAGGGTAAAAATCAAGCGATAAATGAATGATCTCATCATCAGACAATCAATTTCTGAGACGAAATAGTCATAATTTACAATACTACTCTTCTAAGACTAGTTCATTGTGGAAAATGTTCACAATTTTTATTAATCAATAAGCTACACACTAATAGATACGCTCAATCAATGAAGATTACAAGTAAATTATTAAGATACAATTACAGGCTTTGTAAATATTTATGTGAAATTAATGATTTTGATTAGTCGGTCACGGGAAATTGCGAGTATAAATATTCACAATTTCCCGTTTGTAGAGGCTTATTTGAAGGCTTGAATACCGGTTTGCGATCGTCCTAAAATTAATGCATGAATGTCGTGAGTTCCTTCGTAAGTATTGACCGCTTCGAGGTTCATCATATGTCTAACGACATGAAATTCATCACTAATTCCATTTCCACCGTGCATATCTCGTGAAGTTCTGGCTATTTCTAGCGCTTTGCCACAAGCATTTCGTTTAACTAAAGAAATCATTTCAGGTTTAAATTGCTCGTCGTCTATCAAACGCCCTACTCTAAGCGAGCCTTGCAAGCTCAAGCTGATTTCTGTTTGCATGTCCGCTAGTTTTTTTTGATATAACTGATTTGAAGCAAGTGGTCTGCCAAACTGCTTGCGATCCAGACCGTATTCTCGCGCAGCGTGCCAACAAAACTCTGCAGAGCCCATAGCGCCCCAGGAAATTCCATATCTGGCCATGTTTAAACAGCCAAACGGACCAGCTAGCCCTCGGATTTCGGGAAACATATTTTCTTCGGGGACAAATACTTCATCCATCACCACTTCACCGGTAATTGATGCCCGAAGTGCAAACTTGCCTTCTATTTTGGGTGCGGTTAGACCTTTCATGCCCTTTTCTAATACAAATCCGCAAATTTTGTCTTCGTCATTTTTCGCCCACACAACAAAAACGTCAGCAACAGGCGAATTAGTGATCCACATCTTGCTTCCAGATAGACTATACCCACCATCAACCTTTTTTGCTCGAGTTTTCATGCTAGCGGGATCGGAGCCACTATCTGGTTCAGTTAATCCAAAACATCCAATAAATTCGCCAGTAGCAAGCTTTGGCAGGTATTTTTGCTTTTGTTCTTCCGTTCCATATTTGTAAATAGGATACATAACCAGGCTCGATTGAACACTCAATGCCGAGCGATAACCGCTATCCACTCGTTCAACTTCGCGCGATACCAGCCCATAGGAAACATAACCGATCCCAGCGCAACCATATCCTTTTAAGGTCGAGCCTAAAAGTCCAAGCTCTCCCATTTCTCGCATAATATCGGGGTCAAAATGTTCGTTTCGATTTGCATCTAAAACCCGTGGCATGAGCTTTTCCTGGGCGTAGTTTCTCGCCATATCTTTGATCATTCGCTCTTCTTCTGTAAGCTGTTGATCGAATAGAAAAATATCGTCCCAAATTTCACTTGGCATAGTTTTTACCGTCTAATTTTAAGGTTAAACAAAAAGTGAGCGTAGTCTAGCCAAATTGATCATAATACACCAGCAAAAAGCGCGCTATTTCTTGTGTTTAAGGTATAATCCAGCTATAGATAAAATATAGATTCAAGCTAAAATAATCAGTTAGATTTGATTATTATCAAGGGATAAAAAATGTCATTAAGAGGAAAACTGGAGCGATGGTTAAATTATGAAACCCCACCTTCTACATTCCCTATTTGCGATTACGAAAAACTCAGCCACGGAATTCGTCCAGCAGATGTGGTTTTAGTCGAAGGACGCAGCCGAGTATCAGATGTGATCCGCTTGATTACCCAAAGCCGCTGGTCACATTCTGCAATTTATATCGGTCGAATCAATGATATCCAAGATGCAGAATTCCGAGAAAAAGTTCTCGCTCATTATGATGCTTCTCCTGATACTCAGTTATTGATCGAGGGCATTTTGGGTAAAGGGATGATTGTCACACCTTTAACAGAATACGAAAAAGATAACTTACGCATCTGTCGTGCTTCAACTCTCTCAGCGAAAGATGCACAAAATGTAGTGAAATACTGCATTGATAAACTGGGCATTGAGTATAACGTGCGTCAGTTATTTGACTTAGCACGATTTATATTTCCATGGAGAATATTACCCCGAAAATGGCGTTCTACATTATTTACCAGGCGACCTAATGACACAACACGAACGGTTTGTTCTGCTATGATAGCCGAGGCGTTTTACTCAGTTAAATATCCGATATTACCGCTATTTAGAAAACACGGTTCAAATGGGGTTGAGTTAATTCCTAGAAATACACGCCTTTATACACCTGCCGATTTTGATTATTCGCCTTATTTTGATATCAAAAAATACCCTTTTATGGGAACCAGCGATTCATCGCCCTACCGCGATTTACCATGGAATAAAGACGGAGTGGTTGGTCATGGTGATAAAGATTTTGATATTTATGAGTCAACTTAGCGACCAATCTTACTCCACTCGGTAATTAATTGGTCAATATCATCGGGTACATTATTTCGATGACGGACGATTCCATTTATATCAATGATCAACACTGTTGGTGTAACTTTTACTTGGTATTGTTTACTTATCTTTTGACCAAAGTCGAATGCCATAGGGATATCTAACTGGTGACGGTCGATAAAACTAAGCATGTTTTTGTAGCTGTCTTTATTGCTGGTGTTGATCGCGAGTACCTCAATGTCATCACCATTAAAACTATGAATTTCTTGATACATTGGCATCTTTTTTATACAAAACGGGCACCAGGTGTTCCAGAAAATAAGGTAAACAGGCTTCTTCCCTTTAAAATCACTCAGTTTAAACAGCTTCTCGTCTGTCGACTGAATGCTAAAATCAGATGCCATATCGCCTATATTTGAAGCATGGCTTGTCAAACAAAAAGCAAAAGTGAATATTAAAGTTAGACTCTTAACAAAAACTGAAGATAGCTGCAAAATTTACCTCGAACAATGTCTAAAATAATCTAAATCGCATCATTATATTCATTGATACGTTTCGCTGAATGACATTCTAGTAGTAGACAACAAAAATGTCGAAATAAAACTATCACCACGGAGATATCATATCACTTATAGTTTTTCTCTATCGGACGTATTTTTGTGACTTGCACATTCGATATATTGGAGTAGTATTTGTTACACCTATTGCTTTTATTGGTCTCTTAGTTATGAAGCTTTTAATTCAAATTCTGTTTGTTTTCATTTTCACCTTGGTCGCCAATCTCACCATCGCATCAGACGCCAGCGAACAGCCTAAAAAAAGCGAGGTATCATGGGTCTACTCTGCCGAGGCTACGTTTAATGAAGTAAAAGATGATCTTATTCTCGCAATCGAGAGCAAAGGCGCAGTGGTCAGTTATACAGCTCATGCAAGCGATATGCTCGACCGTACTGCTGTCGCGTTAGGGATTAAGGAAAAAGTGTACCATAAGGCTGAAGTTTTACTTTTTTGTAAAGCCGAACTTTCACATACAATGGTAAAAAACAACCCGCATGACCTATTACTCTGCCCGTATCCAATCGCCATATACTCTTTAACTAGTGACCCAGAAGTAACCTATTTAACGATTCAAGCGCCAATTAAAGGCGTACAAAGCTATCAGGCTATTCATAAATTGTTGGTTGAAATTATCACTGAAACTCTCGATTTTTAGTGATCCTTAGACAAAATAAGCAGTTGATTTAGCACTTTTTGTCATGTTATATTTCTCTAATATAAAGAAACACTAATATAATGATAAAAATAAACTGCTGAGATACAGCTTGGCAGCTTTAATTTTTTACGTTTTACTACTAGTATAAAACATACTTTTATTATTCCTTCGGAGAAGCTGTTGATGAGTGGTTTCAGTGAAAAAGAAGAGCAAAAGTTGCTCGGTACGCTCGAACGAGAAAGCGAAAATTTGGGCATTACCGAACGTCGCCAATTTCTCAAAAATGCATTGTTATTTGCTGGTGGCGGTGCGGTTGCGGCTCAGTCAGGAAGTTTAGCAGCGGCAAGCTCTAATTTACCACCATCAGTACCTAGCTGGACTCGTTCTTTAGGAGCTGGCGTTTTAACCAACCCTTACGGTAAGCCTTCTCACTATGAGAAAGAGGTGCAAAGAAGAACCGTTCCTTGGTTAACAGCTGACTCTATATCATCTATCAGTATGACTCCACTACACAAGCTCAAAGGTATTATTACTCCAAATGGATTGGTTTTCGAGCGCTACCACGGAGGCGTACCAGTAATAAACCCTGACGAACACCGCTTAATTATACATGGATTAGTCGATCGTCCAATCATTTTTACCATGGATGAGCTACGTCGCTTCCCGAGTGTATCCGAAATCAAATTCTTAGAATGTCCCGCAAATGGTGGCATGGAGTGGCGAGGTCCGCAAATGGAAGCGCTGCAATTTACCCACGGCATGATATCGTGTTGCGAATGGACCGGCGTCAGGTTATCTACCCTGCTAGCAGAAGTTGGCATTAAAACCGAAGGCAAGTGGATTCTTGCTGAAGGAGCTGATGGTGCCGGTATGGCGCGCAGTATCCCTATGGATAAAGCATTAGACGATGCTATTGTTGTTTACGCACAAAATGGAGAAGCTCTCAGACCCGAGCAAGGTTATCCGCTTCGCTTAATGAACCCCGGCTGGGAAGGTAATACAAGTATTAAATGGCTTCGCCGCCTGGAGATTGGTGACAAACCTTGGTATATGCGGGAGGAAACTTCCAAGTACACTGACTTAATGGAGGACGGACGAGCCAGAAAGTTCACCTTCGTGCAAGAATGTAATTCCGTTATTACAACGCCTAGTCCTGAAGTTCCCCTAAAAGCAAAAGGCTGGTTTGAGATCGAAGGGCTTGCCTGGTCAGGACACGGCAAGATTAAAGCAGTTGATATATCGTTAGATGGTGGTGTCACCTGGCAAGAAGCACCACTCAAAGGGCTTGTGCTTTCAAAATGCTTAACGCGCTTTAGTTTTATGTTGAACTGGCAAGGCGAACCACTACTTCTGCAAAGTCGAGCCATTGATGAAACCGGTTATGTTCAACCTACCATTAGCCAATTGAGAGAACAACGCGGTGTTAATTCAATTTATCATAAAAATTCTATCCATACCTGGAAAGTCAACAGTGACGGGAGTGTGCAGAATGTTCAACTCACATAGGACTTCCAATATGACTAAGTTAGCACTGTCTGCACTATTTTGTAGTAGCTTATTATTCGGATGTGGTCAAAATCAGTCAGATCCAAAACAATCAGATTCAGTAAGCAACTCAAGCGAGCAAATGACTGACTCTGCCGCCAAGCAAACTCTTCCGCAACAATCATATAATTCAGGAAAGCCGTTTAGTATTGGGCAGCCGGTCAGCCAAGATGTGATCGCAGGCTGGGATATCGATGTCCGCCCTGATGGACTTGGGCTACCTAAAGGCTCTGGTTCAGTAGAAGATGGTGAAGAGTTATACGAGCAAAAATGTGCCTTATGTCACGGTTCATTTGGTGAAGGTGTAAAACGTTGGCCCAAGCTTTCTGGTGGTCAAGGCACTTTAGTCGAAGATAAACCAGAAAAAACCGTTGGTAGCTATTGGCCGTATGCGAGCACCCTCTGGGACTATATTAATCGAGCCATGCCGTTCACTGCTCCTCAATCATTAGAGGCCGATGAAGTCTACGCTATTACTGCTTACGTATTGAATTTAAACGATATTGTCGATGACGATTTTGTGTTAACTCAGGAAAATTTTGCGGCTATTCAAATGCCCAACAAAGACGGCTTTTACACTGACGATCGCCCCGACATAAAAAATCCACGTTGTATGAGTGATTGTTTAGATCCTGCGAAAATTAAGGAAACCGCAAGCCTCAGAGGTATCTCGCCAACGGATCACTTTAAAAATGATGGTAATACAGGCGTAGCCTATAAAGAAGATGATCATCAAGCCGCATCTTCCGAAACTGCCGAGATTGATATCGATCCTGAGATTAAGCAAACCTATGACACAGCATGTAAGGTCTGTCACGCGGGTGGATTGGCTGGAGCGCCAAAATTGGGTGTTGCCGCAGACTGGAAAGCCCGTTTGGAGCTAGGTACAGAGAATATTTATAAAAATGCAATCAACGGGCTAAATGGAATGCCCCCAAAAGGTGGGCGAGCAGACCTATCCGACGAAACAATTAAGGCAACAGTAGACTATATGTTAAAAATGAGTCAAGCTGAGTGAATATGAACACCAATTTGAGAGACTTTCACATTAATATTTAGTAAATTAATATAATCTAAAAAAAGGGGTAATGCTATGAAAAAAAACATCAGAGGACTGATCGGAGTTAGCCTATTGTTGAGCTTTCTAAGCCCATCAGTTATGGCAAGCGAAAAAGTTAAAATGGGACAATCGCTTGCTTTTGATCGCAAGAAAGGAAACTGCTTAGCTTGTCATTATGTACAAGGCGGCACGTTAATGGGAACAACAGGTCCAGCACTTGTTGCAATGAAGCAGCGATTTCCCAAGCGCGCAGACTTAGTTGCACAAGTCGCGGACGCTCGAAAAAAGAACTCTCACACAATTATGCCTCCGTTTGGCGCTCATGAAATTCTTAGCGAAAAAGAAATTGATTTAGTGGTAACGTGGCTTTATACGCTTTAGTGAATAGTAGATTAATTGATTTAAAAATAACATTTGAAGGTAAATAATATGAAAATTTCGAGACGAGACTTATTTGTTAAGCTTGGGAAAGGTGCTGCCTATGTTGCAGTATTGGCAAGCCTACCAAAGATTGCATGGGCAAAATGGAACGCAAAAGCGTTCGCCTCAACCGATCTAAAGGCCGCGATAGAAGCAAAATACGGTAATATGAGCATCAGTGATAGCGACAAAGTAATATTAGATGCACCAGAAATAGCAGAGAACGGTTCAGTTGTTCCAATAACCGTAAGTAGCTCATTACCCAATGTTTCTAGCATGAGTATTTTTGTTGAAAAAAACCCTACTCCGCTTGTCACGTCATTTGCGATGGGAAAAAACAGCATCAATGAAGTATCAATTCGTATTCGCATGGGTACAACTTCTAATGTGGTATTGTTGGTTGAAGCTGATGGAAAATTACATCGGGCGCAGCAAGAAGTAAAAGTAACCATCGGTGGTTGTGGCGGTTAATTGACAACAAATTCTAAAATTTCGGAGTAACAAAAAATGAAAGTTAAAGTAAAAGCTAAAGAAAAAGATGGAGTTGTCAAAGCGAAGGTGCTGATCAAGCACGCTATGGAAACTGGTCGTCGTAAAGATAAAAAAGGCGTAATCATTCCTGCTCATCATGTCACTGAAGTAAAAGCGGAATATAAAGGCGCAACTATTTTTAGCGCTGAATTCGGTGCGGGTGTTTCAAAAGACCCTTTTGTAAAATTTCAATTTAAAGGCAAAGCTGGCGATCAGGTAAGCGTATCGGCCACTGATAATAAGGGGCAGACAGGTAAATCAGAAGCCACCATAAAATAATAACTGTTGAAGGAGAATAACATGAAAAGATTAACTATTTTGTGTGCAGCATTAACAACAGTGTTCACCGCTGTTGCTAATGCTTCCAGTGATAAATATGACAAAAAAGTCGCTCAAGACATTGCTAAGTATCGTACTTTTTTTGCGAATAAATTTCCCAATGTCAAAAATTTTGGCGAATATAAAGATGGCGTATACGCTATTGACGCAAAAGCAAGAGAGCAATGGATAGAAATCGAAGACTTCCCTCCCTACGAACTATCGATCGATGAAGGAAAAGAACTGTTTGAAAAACCTTTCGCAAATGGTAAAACCTATGCGAGTTGTTTCAAAAATGGTGGCATCAACATCCGTCATAACTACCCGCACTTTGACACTAAAACCAATCAAGTCATGACGCTCGAACTCGCAATCAACAACTGTCGCACCTCGAACGGCGAAAAACCATTAGGCTACAAAAAAGGCAAAATCGCTGCTTTGTCAGCTTATATGGCGAGTACTTCAAGAGAACAAAAATTTAATGTTAAAGTACCTAACGAAGCAGCTTACAAAGCCTACTTAGACGGTAAAAAGTTCTTTTATTCTAAGCGTGGTCAACTAAATTTAGCTTGCTCTGATTGCCATATGGCTATTACAGGAAGCAAATTACGAGCTGATATTCCAGGGCCAGCGATTGGTCATGCTACAGGCTTTCCTGTCTACCGCTCTAAATGGGGTGAATTAGGTACGCTACATCGCCGCTATGGAGGTTGTAACAAAAATGTGAGAGCTAAGCCTTTTAAAGCGCAAAGTGCAGAATATCGTAACCTTGAATATTTCCAAACCTTGATGAGTCAAGATATGGATATCAACGGCCCAAGTGTACGTAAATAGGAGATTAAGCATGAAATTAATAAAAGTAAGCATAATTGCCTTGGTTTTATCATTATCTAATGTTGCTTTTGCTGGTGGCGATGTAAACAAAGTGATAGCTAAAGCAGAGTCAACTCTCAAGCAAGCGTCTAAAAGCGGTTTTGAATGGACTACAACGGCTAAGTTGATTGATGGTGCAAAAAAAGCAGCTAAAGGTGGAGACTCGAAGCTAGCCATGAAACTTGCCAAAAAGGCGCTTAAAGAAGGTGAAAATTCTTTAATTCAAGCCAAGTATTCGGAAATGCACTGGCAAGACTACGCACCTAAATAAGAAATACATTCAGTATCGGTTTATATCACTAATACTGAAGATGTATATTTTATAGTAGCACAAGGAAACTGGCGAACAGATAATGCAGCCAGTTTCTTTGTTTTTACACCAATGAAACTTACAGAATAAATGCGCAAATTAAAGTTCTATTGGTGTGTAAACAACATACAAGATTTTTCATCAACTTTTATAAGCGTTATTAATTAGCGCGCGATCGAGGTAATCAATGAACATCAGTCGTCGAGAATTTACCCGCCTAATGGCAATGGCAGGCGTAGCAGGTCTACTCCCAGGGCAAGCATTTGGGGCAGGTAGCAACAAAATGTATGATATCCCGAGCTGGGGAGATGTGCGACTACTCCACATGACCGATTGCCATGCTCAGCTTTTACCGATCTACTTTAGAGAGCCTAACGTCAATCTTGGTTTTCACGGTGCATTAGGCAAAGCACCTCACTTGGTCGGTGATGCCCTGCTGAAAAAATTTGGTATTGCGGCAAATAGCCCGACGGCACACGCATTCACTTACCTTGATTTTGAAAACTCGGCTAAAACTTTAGGTAAAGTTGGTGGGTTTTCACATCTTAAAACCCTGGTTGACCAACTTCGTGGAAATTTCGGAGAGGAAAAGACCTTACTAATGGATGGCGGTGATACCTGGCAAGGCTCCGGAACCTCTTATTGGACACGAGGAAAAGACATGGTAGAAGCCACCAACATTCTTGGGGTTGATATCATGACTGGTCACTGGGAGTTTACCTATAAAGATTCTGAAGTGTTGGAAAATATCAAAGCTTTCAAAGGCGAGTTTCTTGCACAGAATGTTCGAGTGAAAGAAGGCGCTTTATTCGACGATGCACCCGCCTACGATGCCGATACGGGGCACGCATTTAAGCCTTACACAATTCGCGAACTAAACGGACACCGCGTTGCCATCATCGGGCAAGCTTTCCCCTACACGCCAATAGCCAATCCTCAACGATTTATACCTGACTGGTCATTTGGCATTCGAGATAGAGACATGCAAAATCTCGTGAATGAAGTTCGAGCTAAAGAAAAACCAGCTGCGGTTATAGTTCTCTCTCACAATGGTATGGATGTCGATTTAAAAATGGCATCTCGGATTACAGGCATCGACGCTATCTTTGGCGGTCATACCCACGATGGAGTACCTCAAGCAGTCGAAGTTAAAAACAGTGCAGGTATGACTTTAGTAACCAATGCTGGATCGAATGGCAAATTTCTAGGCGTGATGGATCTAGAGTTTAAAGGCGGTAAGGTTTCCGGCTACAAATATAAACTGCTTCCAGTATTTTCAAACATGCTAAAAGCTGATGCAACTATGGAAAAATATATTACCGACATGCGTAAACCATACTTAGATAAGCTGCAAGAACCATTGGGTGTTGCCGGTAGCCTGCTCTATCGACGTGGTAATTTTAATGGTACTTTTGACCAGGTTATCTGCGACGCTCTTCGCAAAGTTAAAGATGCTGAAATATCTCTTTCTCCAGGTTTCCGATGGGGAACCAGTGTTCTTTCAGGTGATACTATAACGATGGAAAATGTGCTTGACCAAACTTGTATTACCTACCCTGAAACCTATGCTAGAGAAATGAAAGGCTCCGATATTAAAGCTATTTTAGAAGATGTCGCTGATAATCTATTTAACAAAGACCCCTACTACCAGCAAGGTGGCGACATGGTAAGACTTGGCGGATTAGATTATGTACTTGACCCAACAGCAGGTGCAGGCAAACGCGTTAGCAATATGCAGCTCGATAACGGCAAAAAAATTGATGCCAACAAGAGTTATAAAGTTGCAGGATGGGCAACGGTCGGTAGTCAATCTCCTGGCGCACCCATTTGGGATGTTGTTGCCGAATATATGCGCGATCAAAAAACCGTTAACTTCAAGAAACTTAATACACCCAAGTTAAAGTCACTAAAAAGCAACCCTGGCATAGCCTAAGAGAGTATGATTATGAAGCAACCAATTGCATTCGCTAGCAGTATTTTTGTACTTATATTTGCACTTATTTCGAGTTTATTATCGGCTAGTCAGCTTCAAGCCGAAGAGTTGCCAAAGCTCAAAATAACTAAGATTAATGACAAAATATACTCAGCGATCGGTGAAACACTTCCTCCTAGCTATGAAAATTGGGGACACAATAATAATCTTAGCTTTATCATTAGTAATGACGGTGTCATGGTCATCAACGGTGGAGCCAATTCAGCGTTAGCTAAATCGCTCCACAATGAGATAAAAAAATTAACTAAACAACCAGTAAAATGGCTGGTAAATGAAAATAGTCAAGGTCATGCCGCTTTAGGTAATGGTTATTGGGCTGATTTGGGCGTAGACATTATTGCTCATGACAGTGCGGTCAAAGATTTTGAAGAGTCAGGACATGCGTCACTAGAAAGAATGTTAAGAATTAACAAGGAACGAGGAAAAGGCAGCAAAGTCGCGGTTCCTAACCATGGTTTTAAAGACACCAAGGATATTCAGCTAGGCGATATTCGAGTCCAATTAATTCGTTTTGGTGAAGCTCATTCCGTTGGTGATATATCAGTTTGGTTGCCCGATGAAAAAGTCGTTATTGCTGGTGATATCGCTTTTCATGAAAGATTATTAGCGGTTTTTCCAGAAACAGTCACCGAAGCCTGGTTGGAATCGCTTGATAAAATGTTTGCACTCAAACCCGAAGTAATTGTCCCCGGACATGGACATCCAACGGATGTTGCGACAATTAAAAAATATACCTATGATTATATTGCCTATTTGAGAAGCGAAGTTGAAAAATTGCTGGATGATGATATCGGGTTAGAAGAAGCCTATAAAATTGACCAATCAGCGTACTCACACATGGATACTTTTAAAGAACTAGCGACCAAAAATGCCGGGCGTGTGTATCAAGAAATGGAAATGAACTCTTTTTAACGTAGGAATCAGACCATCATGAAATCATTAAGAATTATTTCTAAAACTCGTAGTTTATCGTTTATTTTATCGATTTTGTTATTGTTCTCAGGTCAGCTCATAGCGCAACCTGTGTCAATTAAGCATAATGGAGTTAAACTGAACGCCGAGATAAATCCTGCTGAAGATAAAACAAAGCCCTTCTTTCTGATTTTACATGGCACATTCGCCTGGCATGGTATGGAATTACCAACAAGCATTCAGTCACTGTTAGAGGAAGAAGATTACGGTAGCTTAGCTTTTAGCCTTAGCTTGGGGGTCAATGACCGAACAGGTTTTTTTGATTGTAAGCAGCCGATTATTAGCAAACATGGAAATGCGCAACAAGAGATTGAGCAGTGGGTCAAGTATCTTAATGCTCAAGGATATAAAAATATTGTGTTAGTTGGTCATTCAAGAGGTGGAGCACAAATGGCTGCTTACGCCCTAGCCAATCAAAAGTCAGCAAAACAACTCTTTCTAATTGCACCAATGACATGGAAACAATCAAAAATAGCTCGCGCTTTTAACAAAAATAATAACAAGTCCATGGAAGATCTCGTCGCAAAAATCAAAAGCGGAAAATTATCCGAGTTAAAACAGCAAAATATCCTCCATTGTAAAGAAGCTAATATTAGGGCTCAAAGCTTTCTTTCTTATTACACAAGCTCGCCTGAAAAAAACACCCCAAGCCTTATTAGTGAAACAAAAATGCCAACAAGGATCTATTTAGGCAGCGAAGATTCAATTACTGAAAATATTATGAAGCAAAAGCCTCTTTTTGAGAAAAACTCTAATGTCAGTCACTTGCTGATCGACGGCTCTGATCACTTTTTTCGTGATTTTTACGCCGACGAAATGGTCACTGATATGATCGAAACCATGCAATGACAGATTTTAATTTCCAATTAAAACAACTCACAAAGCTTATTCCAGAAGCTCAAAAAACGCTTTATCACTTATCGATACTGCTATTATCGTTAATGATTACAGGCTTATTCACACTTCAAACGCAGGCAGATGAAGATGAACTCGAAGTATTAGAGTATATCGCAGTACCTGGCGCAGAAAACCTAATGCAAGATGCCAAGTTGCGGGACGAGAGCGGAATGGCAATTATGGTTTACGTGTCAGCTCCCGACTGCCCCTACTGCGTAAGACTGGAAGAAGAAGTTATTCTGCCACTGCTCAGAAGCGGCGACTACTCACGTAAATTGATTCTACGCAATATTAACTGGGATTCATCGTTGCCTGTGATCGACTTTGATGGTATCGCCAAAGAACCCAGTGATTTATTGCTTAAATATAACATCATTGCTACACCAACCCTACTTTTCCTAAATAGCGATGGCACTGAAGCGTCCAAACGGCTTACTGGGTATCAGGGTGACGACTTCTTTTGGTATTATCTTGACCGAGCGATTGAACGCTCGCTTTTGTAAAGCACTCTAAAAATCCACAAAACCTCAAATTACAGAATACTATAAAATATATTTTACATTAAGAAGGCGTTGCATCTATTTGTTTTATAACAAATGATTTGCTTTCACTGTAAATTCTTGATAATTTTAATCAAATTAATTTGAGAAAAGCTGGCATTTTTTCAAATATGTACTAACTTTATAGTATTAAGTTTTTTCCAGTTTTGACAGTTTACTCAATACTACTTAGATGCTTTTATTGTCTTCCCCTACCCAGGTACTCGAAAGAGCCTGGGATTTTTTTGCCTGGTCAAAATTTCTACCTAGAGATTAGCTTGATTATATCGGGTTAATATCTGGAACTCTTTCCGAAATTTGATATGAATTGATCAACACCTCTTAAGTTTGGCAGTGCACTAAAAACGCCTTTGGATTGGCAGGTGATAGCTCCACAAGTTGCTGCAAAAGCGAGAACTTCGTTTAAGTAATCTTCTGAATACAAATACTCGCTTAGATCGTTTTTGCTGCCAATGTTATTGCTTAGATGCCACAAAAAACTGCCAATAAAAGCATCACCAGCGCCGGTTGTATCTTGAGCTGAAATGGAGGGAGGGTTAAAACGAATTGTTTGTTTTTCTGTGTGACAATAAATCGTATTTTTGCCGTTTGTGATAAGGATCAAATTAACTCCAGAATTAAAACAGCTTGATAGGTAGTCAGTGTGATCTGTCTGCTCTTGATTTGTCAGGTAGTCTAGTTCTTCTGAGCTCATTTTCAGAATTTGACAATAAGGTATCAATGCCGCAACGCTTTTTCGAATTATTGATTGGGATGGCCATAGATTAAGTCTTAGGTTGACATCGAAACAAACTAATAGTTGATTTTGTTGAGCAAGTTCTAGCGCACTCTGTGTCGCTTCGAATAGCTGTTTATGAGTTAAGGTGTTCGAGCAAAAATGAAAAAAGAGACTTTGTTTAAACGCCTGCTCATCAAGATCTTGCGCTCTAAATAGTGTGTCTGCGGTGTCTTCGCGGTTAAATTCAAAAGAACGCTCGTTGTATTCATCGAGTGTCACAACGGTTGTCGCAGTTTTGCCCTGCTTGAAAACCTTAATAAAGTTGGTATTTACCCCTGTCCGCTCAAATTCAGACAACAGGAATTTTGCGTTATCGTCGGCTCCCACTCCGCCAATGAAAAGACTCTTACCACCCAACTTTGCATAACAAGCCGCGACATTCGCTGGCGCACCGCCAGCAAAATTGACTAGTGGAGCGCCTTTTGTTTGCTCGATTTGATCAACTAAGACCTCGCCGAAACTTATGAGCTTATGCATTAGTTATACAAATCTAAAAATAAAAAAAGGCGAGCCTATTATTAGGTCGCCAAAAGGACAGCCTAAACTAAAACTCGTATTTAACTTGGAAAGTCGATGTTCGACCATTAATACTTCTGCCTCTGATGATACCGTTTGACGGTATTGAACCCTCTTCAGCCTCAGTCACGCCAACTGTATCAAACAAGTTATTAATATTTAAATTGAGGCTTAATGACTCGGTTAGATTATAACTAGCAAAAGCATTAGCTTGGGTATAACCATCGAGTTCAAGATCATTGTTATCTTGTGAATAAGAGTCGGTAGTACCGATAAGGCTTAAACCTAAGGAGCCATTCGCCAGGTTGTATCGACCTATGAAAGAATATATAAAGTCAGCTTGACGACGAGGTGTATTACCTACTACACCTGAATTAAGCGCATCTTTAGATATTTCAGCATCAGTCCAGGTTAACCCTCCTCTGAAATCGAATTCGCCTACGCGGTATGCCGCCTCAAGCTCAAGACCCAATGCATCATATTCACGATCAAAAAAACTTTGGCTTGTCGCTTCAAAATTTTGCTCTTCTGTTGTCGCATTGAAAAGTGTCGCAAAAACCGACAACGCATCCGCTCGATATTTAACCCCTGCTTCAAACTGAGTTACTTCATCGATAGAATCTTCATCTGCTACGGAACCGTCCGGTCTAACCTTACCAAACAACAAGCGATCCGCGTTTGCTCGCCCACCCTTGCTATAGCGACCAAACACTGCCAAATCCTGGTTGATTGAATAGTTTGCACCTAAAGAGTACGAGCTATAACTCCAGTCGTAATTGACAATCGAGGCATTGGCATTGTCTATAGAGGCAACGTTTTGTTCGGGAATAGAAATGTTACCGTCTAAATTGATATCAACTGTCGACGTAACTGCACCGGCATAAGTACCGTTTGCTTGTCCACTATCATGGCGATAGCTCGCATCAATCGTTAGATCATCAATTTTGGATGATAGCGATATAAAAGGTGCGTCAATACTATAATCGCTGTCGTAGTTGCGTTGACAACAGTTACCCCAAAAAGGTACTCCGTATGCGTATAAACCATTTTCTGAATATTGTGTTCCGTCATCACCAACAACGTTCAGTAATGCAGCGTTATCTCCTTTTATCTCCATCAGATAAGAATTCCATAACCACGACATACCAATATTCTGATTTGCTTTGTAAAACCCAAATGCTACGGAAGTATTCTCAAAATCTTTGGTTAGCTTTAACTCATTTTGGATTGAGCCAAAATCATTCAGTTCCACGTCAAAAGTGTGAATTCGCATCGCAGCATCTGAAACAAACGCATTTCCGGCTTGAGGACCGTTTGCATATTCTAAAGTAGCACCCGCGCCTCCGATACTGGTAGCCAACTCATCTGAACTCGCTATTTGTGCTGGAAAAAGTGATGCAAAGTTACCGCTTATATTACTGGTTCTAAAACGGTTTTCAATTCGCCAGTCATCTTCGAGATCAAACGATGCTTCAAAGCCAAATGAACTTACATTTGGGTTCATACCATTTCTAATATCACCTCTCGTTCGTTCGCCATCAGAACCAAGACGTAAAGTCGTTGTTAGATAGGCAGAGTGAGGTGTGTCTGAACTTGAGTCGAAACCTTCTACAGAGTCACCATTCGCTCTCATCGGCATAGGCAGATAGCCTGGGTATTTATCATCTAAACTTTTATAGTAAAGTCGAACATAACCTTGGTCAAACTCCTTGGTTAAATTAGCTTTAATCTGACCTCCTTTCATCGCTTGATAGCCAGTTTCCCGCGGCCCTTCTCCTTGACGTACAAAACCACCCACATGGAAAGTCGTTGTACTATTAATAACACCGCCGAATTCAAAGTCTGAACGAAACTCATCATAATCTATCCCGAAACTAGTCGAAACACTGCCGCTATCATCTCCGCCATTCTTACTTATGATGTTGATTACTCCGCCAGGGGCGTTGCTAGCAGCCGTTGAGGACGCGCCACCTCGAATTGCTTCAATTGATTCGACAGTTGAGTCAATCCTCAAAAAGATATCAGCGTTTCCAAAGGCGATATCACCAAACATGACCACTGGTAACCCGTCTTCTTGAAGTTGCAGGAATTTTGCTCCACCCGATGCGACAGGCAACCCGCGTACTGCGATATTGGCGTTGCCCTCTCCTCCGGAGGCTTCCGCTCTCACTCCCGGTATAACTCTGAAGGCTTCAGCTGTACTTCTTGGTGAAACAGTTTCTAGCTCAGTTGCATATAAACTAGTCACAGAAAGACTGGATTCCATAACCGTACTTTTTCTGGCTCCTGCAACGGTAACAACGACATTATCGAAACCTAGACCATCATTGTCGTTGGTTTCTTCTTCTGCCGCAGACAAGCTAGCACTAACAGCTAACGCTACTGCAGTCATGCAGAATTTGCTCTTGATAGAATTAATCATAATTACTCCCCTTCATTAAAATAAGCATGCGATTGAACGGATCAAACTATTTACTGTTATCTAATTATTGTTATCTAATTATTGTTATCTAAACTACAAACTTAATCGATTAAGTTAATTTATAACAATCAATTACAAAGATCAATCGATTTCGTATTGGCTGACAAAAATAAAAAGGGATAACTATTGCCGTTACTGAGGCTCACTAAGTGCTAGGTGTGTGAACTTTCTCGGTTTTCAATTTGGAATGGGAGAACTACCGATTCTTCTGCGGTCTGATAAAATAATTCCGCAGCTTTTATTCCTTTCTGGCGGCTAAATTGCTCGACCGTCGTTAATGCAGGATGAAATCTTTGCGCTTCATCAATACCATCAAAACCGACGATTTTAACATCTTGTGGAATTTTTAACCCCCTCTGGAGAACCTCTTTCATTGCCGATAGCGCGATAATGTCACTCATGCAAAGAAGTATATCTGGTGGGTTTTGTGTATCCATTGCTTCGCGAGCAGCTATGGTCGCAAAATCATGGCTGCTTTCAGGGATACTCCAAATTTGCTCACCGCTCACTAACCCACCGACTTCTTCTATACGTTTTAAATACCCATCCAATCGCCTATGTGCAATCGATTCTTGCGTGCTGAGTAACTCGTTGTTGTGGACGCGGCAAGTGTATTTAGAATCAATTAAACGCAAGCCAAGAATTGCGACTTTTTGTGTTGAATTTAGTACAACCTCGCTAGCAATTTGATAGGCTGCTTGTTCATTATCAATATTTACCGATGAACGTCCTTGAATATTAAAATCAACAGTGACAACTTTTTTACTGGTATTGATCAACTCTTCAGCTATTGCTGTGTTTCGCGGCGCACCATAACAAATAAAACCATCGACAAAATCAACCACCGACGAAAGCGATGGCTGGTTACCAGAAATCAATAACAGGTTGGCAGATGTTTGTTCGAAATGTTCAGTCACTCCTTGTAAAAACTGATTTGCGACAGGATCGCTCATCATATATTTGGGAGAATCAGATAGTACCAATCCTACAATACCTGAATGACCTTTTCGAAGGGAACGTGCCGCTTGATTTGGCCCCGAATATCCTAGCTCTTTACAGGCGCGCAATATCTCTTCACGCTTTTTAGGAGACAGTTGATCAGGTCGGTTAAACGCGTTAGATACCGTTGCATTTGATACACCCAACATTTTGGCAACACTTTTAAGCGTTAGTTTGCTTTTTTTTTGCATTAATTAAATCTGTATTACTAAAACAGTAAAATTAAAATCAATTAACTAACCACATAACCTGATATGGGCTAAGGCACACTACTCGATCTTGAGATAGACAAACCTTGCTATTAGTAATTAACTCTATGGGGTTATCCAAACGGACAGAAGGATTGAGTTTAGCAAGCTCTAGTGATTGAGGCAAATCACTAAAATTGCAAATTACCAATAACATCTGATCTTGAGCATCAATCCTCTGGTAGGCAAAAATATGTGGATTTTGTATTTCGAAAAACTCTGTCTTTGCATTTGCAAAAATGGGGTTTTGTTTTCGCAATGAAATCATTTTAACCAATGCTTGGAAAACCTGGTTTTGTGGTGTCTCAGATTTCTGCGCCAACACAATATCCTGACTCGAGATCTTAGGTCGGTTTACCCATCTCGCATCGTGCTTTTTAGTTTCATCTTGTAAAAACTGATAATCATTAAGCATCGCCAGTTCATCACCATAATAAATCAAGGGGATTCCGCCGATACTCATAATAACTGAGTGTAATAAATTGATTCTCTTAATTGACAAATCAATCGCAACCTGATCATTATTGGCGATCGATTTTTCTAAGCCACAAAGTGAAGCTAGAGATCCGCAAACGCCTTGATGATCGATAGATGGATCGCTTTGGAATGTTAAACCTTTGGGAAACTTCTGGTTTGATTCCTGAGTGTAAAATTTATTTAAAAAACGTAAATGACCATGCAGTTCCATGTTAACTTCCTGCGCATCTAGATCATCAAAAAACCACCCGATATCATCATGACATCGGACATAATTTACCCATGTACAGTTTTGATCGATTGTGAAGTGATGTTGCAAAGACTGATTAATCAACTCAGTGTTTTGAGTTGCTAAACTGCTCCATAATAGCCCCATCAACAATGGATTGTAAGACAGTTGACAACGTTTAGGGTCAATATATTTTGCCACATCATTTGGATGGACAATTGCTTCGGACTTAAACAATACCGATGGGGCAACTATTCTTAAACATAAATTAAGTATTTCAATAAGCTTATAGGCGTATGGGCGACTTTCGCAATTAGTGTCAACATCTTTCCAGATAAATGACAATGCATCCAAACGTAGCACATCGCATCCAATATTCGCGAGGAAAAGCATTTCGTCAACGACAGAGTTAAGCACTTCAGGATTGGCATAATTTAAATCCCACTGGAAGTCGTTGAAGGTAGTCCAAATCCATTTTTTAATATCATCTCGGTAGCTGAAACTACCACGACGAACATGAGGGAAAATCTCTCTCAAATAAGGGTCAAATTCATCAGGAACTTTTCTGTCATCAAACATAAAATAAAAATTCTGATATTTTAGCTCCCCTGCAATCGCTTTTTGTGCCCAAATATGTTGATCGGAAGTATGATTAAAAATAAAATCCAAGACGATATGAATTCCATTTTGATTACACTCAAAAATCAAGTCGCGTAACTGTTCCATATTTCCTAAATCAGTATTGACTTTTCTATAATCAGAAACGGCATAACCACCGTCACTATCACCTTCGGGAGACTCATACAGAGGCAGTAAGTGAAGAAAAGTAATACCTAAATTTTTCAGATATGGTATTTTTTGTTTGAGTCCACTTAAATCTTCAGCAAATCGGTCGACATAACATGCCATGCCTATCTGCTTATGATCTAGATACCATGGTTCAACTGATGAATGAATCTTATCTTTTTGTTTTAACCCATCGCCCCTTTGAGAAGAATTAAAAAGCAATTTGTTCAATAAATTAGCTAGAATTTTCTCCACTGAGTGTGTTGGATAAATCTCGGCTAATAGAGCCCACAAACGAGCACCATTTTGCTCCATACGAACCTGGAGTTGTGATGCCTCAGTGTCATTAAGAATGGACCAATCTAACTTAGCGGCTAGCTGGGCAAAATTATTTTGTGTAAAACGATTCTTGGACATAGATATTCGCGAAAATAAGTGAATGATAAATTTATAACTAAGAAAACGAAGCTAATTGTTGTGCAGCGGGTTGTTTCACTGAGTTATAAACCATAGCGATAAATAAAAGCCCAGAAAAAACAGTCGCTAAATAAAAGCCATATTTAGCCTCCCCGCCCATCAAATCACTAAAAGCCGCCATCGCTAGCGGACCGATGGTCGCAGCCACCGCTGTGAAAAATAAAATCAGCCCAGCGACTGCACCGTGTTCGTGTTTGGCAAAACAGCTGATACCTTTTGAATTTAAAGTAGGATAAATCATCGCCATAAACAAACCAGAAAAAGGTAATAACACCACCGCATAATCCAACCCTAAGGTCATTGAAAACACATAACAAACAAAGATCGCCCCGCTATAAATGGTCATTGCGGTAGTCCAACATATTTTTGACAACACCCAAATGGCCATAAACCGACCTACCGCTCTCAGTACAAAAAAGATAGTCAGTGCATTGGCTGCTAACCAAATCAAATTACCATCGTACTTGGTTAACAAAGTTGGCATCCAGACATAAATCGCCGCTTCGGTACCAACATACAAAGCAATCGCCAGAGAAAAACCTAACGCGTAACCGTTCTTCGCCATTTTGAAAGTCCGCCTTAGATTAATCGGTTGTGAAGCGTGATGAGTGACAACAGGCGTTTTTACTCTCCAGGTGGCAACAGATAATAAAACACAAATAAAACCAGCAAAAATATAAAGGTATTTCCAGGAAAATTCATTAGCAAGCAGATAAGTCACCATAAACGGACCGATAATAGCACCAATACCAAAAAAACCTTCAACCATGTTCATGCTTTTTGTATGTTCAAATGACGTGTGTGTAATATCACCGACTAGCGCCAACCCTGCAGACTTAAAAATACCGATAGCAATACCGGAAGAAAAAAGTAATAAAACAAAAAATGCATATGTGCTGCCAACGGCAAACAGAAAACAACTGACTGCATAGATTAATAAACCAATCAAAATGGCTGTTTTTCGACCAAGTTTATCCGCAAGATAGCCCAAAAATATCCCGCTTAAAGCGATCCCTAACATAGTGACATAATGGAAAGCTCCGGCTTGAGTATGGCTAAGGTCAAACTCTTTAATTATCTCAGGAATAATCACCCCGACAGCATCGGTGGTCATGGCAAACGTAAAAAACATCGTGTAAGTGAGCCACTTAATCGCGTTTTGATTGATATTTTCTCCAACCATCTGATTGTTTCCTATAGTTCTTAGTAGCAACAATAACCGAATGAGCGATCAGTAAAGCTACCAACCACTTAATCGATTAAGTCAGTGTAGGCGAATCAACCAATTATGTAAATCGTTTTTTACATAGGTGATATAGTGCTTTAATTACTGTTATACGACCAACTATGCTGTTTGTTTAGTGTAATCCTAACCAGATATAACTAGCTGCTGGGTAAAATTGTTCCTGATTTGCATTGTGATCAATTGTATAATCGGTTTTCTAATCAAGAGTCCAAAAGAAGGAGGCATTCCCTGCCAAACTTAATAATACGATTAGTTATATCACGGTTAGTTAATGGATAAGCCCCAAAATAACTCACAACAAAATACGAAGTTGGATTTTTACGCGACTCCCGCACACCCATGTCCTTATCTTGAGCAAAAAGATTCAAAAACGCTTTTTCTAAATCCAGAAATACATCCCAACGCTCCTATTTATAGCTGGCTAATTGATAAAGGTTTTAGGCGTAGTGGCGATCACATTTATCGTCCTCACTGCGACGATTGTGCGGCGTGTATTTCGATTCGAGTAAAAGCCGAAAATTTTGAGCCTAACAAACAGCAACGACGCTGCTTTAAGAAGGGGAGAAAATTTACTACTAAAATTCACCCTGCCAGTTTTGATAATCAGCACTATCAGCTATTTGAAAGCTACATCAATACCCGCCATGCAGACGGTGATATGTACCCTACTTCGGAAAAACAGTACAAAGATTTTATTCTCTGTGATTGGCTCAATTGCCAATTTCTAGATTTTTATGATCCAACTAACAGTCAGTTAATCGCCTGTTGTGTTTTTGACCAACTCAATAACGGCTTGTCTGCGGTTTATACTTTTTTTGATCCTGACTATTCTAAATATAGCCCAGGTCGTCTTGCTGTTTTGAATTTGATTGAAAACTGCAGACAAATGTCACTTGATTATGTCTATCTCGGTTATTGGATTAAAGGCTGTCAAAAGATGTCATATAAGGGTGAATATCGTCCTATAGAATGTTTTATCAATGATCGCTGGGTAAGTTTGAATTAACCACAAATGGCTGAATATCGAATCACCTTAATTCTAGTAAAACTTTTGCTTATTATAACAAAATGAGGCATTATAGCCGCGTTTCAAATAACATCAATTTGGTGAAGAGTTAGTATGGCAAAAGAAGAATGCATTGAAATGGATGGAACGGTCATCGAGACTCTTCCTAACACTATGTTTAAAGTTGAATTAGAAAACGGACATGTCGTTATTGCACATATTTCTGGAAAAATGCGTAAACACTATATTCGGATTTTGACTGGCGATAAGGTAACGGTCGAAATGACACCTTATGATTTATCGAAAGGAAGAATTACTTTCCGCGAACGTTAAACTCAACGCAATTATTCATAAAAAAAGCAGGTTTTAAAACCTGCTTTTTTGTTTTTGACTAAAACGACTTGGGGCGGCTACTGTTTTATCGCAATTTCCTTACTCGCGGCAATATCAAAAGTTAGCTTTTTGTTCTTTTCGTCAAAGCCAACCACAACCTGACCACCATTAGACAATCGACCAAACAATAACTCTTCGGCAAGTTCCTGTTTGATTTTTTCTCGCATCACTCTAGCCATTGGTCTTGCACCCATTTGCTCATCAAAGCCGACTTCAGCCAGCCAGTTTCGAGCTGGTTGAGCAACCTCTAAAGATACGCCCTTTTCATCGAGTTGGCTCTGTAACTCCGCGATAAACTTATCAACTACTGAACAAATCACTTGTTTATCGAGAGGACTAAACCATAAAGTCGCATCTAAACGATTTCTAAATTCTGGTGAAAAAGTTCGCTTGATCGCTTCCATATAATCGGTCTCTTTCGACTGCTTGTGAAATCCGATACTTGATTTTTGAAGATCAGAAGCTCCTGCATTGGTAGTCAAGACTAAGATGACATTCCTAAAGTCTGCTTTTCGTCCGTTGTTATCAGTCAATGTACCATGATCCATAACTTGTAATAACAAGTTATAAACATCAGTATGCGCTTTTTCGATTTCATCAAGTAACACAACCGAATAAGGATGCTTGGTCACGGCTTCGGTTAACAACCCACCTTGATCAAACCCCACATAACCAGGAGGAGCGCCAATAAGCCTTGAAACCGTATGCGCTTCCATATACTCCGACATATCAAAGCGGATGAATTCTACACCCAGATTCTTAGCCAGTTGTTTTGTGACTTCTGTTTTTCCTACTCCAGTAGGTCCGGCTAGTAAAAATGCGCCGACAGGCTTGTCATCTAATCCCAACCCGGAACGTGCCAGCTTGATCGAATTAGCAAGTGATTCAATGGCTTTGTCTTGCCCAAAAACCACCAATTTTAAATTACGCTCCAGATCCTTAAGGGTTTTCTTATCTGAGGATGAAACTGTTTTTTCCGGAATTTTTGCCATTTTAGCAATAATTGTTTCGATATCATTTACTGAAATATCAGTTCTACGGTCTTCTTCATCCTGTAACTGCCTATTGGCACCAGCTTCATCAATAACATCAATCGCTTTATCGGGCAATTGCCGGTCATTGACATATCGAGCTGATAAATCAGCTGCGGCTCGGAGTGAAGCATCCGAATATTCCACATGATGGTGTTCTTCATAGCGACTTTTTAAGCCGCGCAAAATCTCGACAGTTTCAGCAATGCTAGGTTCTTCAACGTCAACTTTTTGGAATCGTCTTGCTAACGCGCGATCTTTTTCAAAAATACCGCGATATTCTTGAAAAGTTGTTGAGCCCATGCACTTTAACTGACCATTCGCAAGCATCGGTTTAATCAAATTAGAAGCGTCCATGACGCCGCCAGATGCAGAACCCGCGCCAATAATAGTATGAATTTCATCGATAAATAATACTGAATGCTCTTTCTCGCCAAGCTCATGCAAAACCGCTTTTAGGCGTTTTTCAAAATCACCACGATATTTTGTACCTGCGAGCAATGCGCCAAGATCCAGAGAAAAAATCTCAGCTTCGGAAATAACTTCTGGCACATCTTCATCAACAATACGCTTAGCTAATCCTTCGGCAATTGCTGTTTTACCAACACCTGCTTCACCAACTAACAGCGGATTATTCTTGCGCCGTCTCGAAAGTATTTGAACGGTGCGCTCTAGTTCCTCATCCCGACCTATGAGCGGATCAATTTTGCCGTCTTTTGCTAATTGATTAAGATTACTTGTGTAGGATTCTAGCGCTGATTTTTGCTTTGGCTGAGCGTCTGGCGATTCACTGCCAGCACCAATTGCATCGGCTGGTTCTTCTTCACCACCAATTTTGGAAATACCGTGAGATATATAGTTAACAATATCTAAGCGCGAAATATCCTGTTGTTGCAGAAAATACACCGCCTGACTCTCTTGCTCACTAAATATAGCGACCAAAATATTAGCGCCATTAACTTCTTTTTTACCCGAAGATTGAACATGAAATACCGCTCTCTGCAATACTCGTTGAAAACCTAATGTTGGTTGAGTTTCCACGTCTCCTGCTTCTGGAGGTAATATTTGACTGGTTTCATCGATAAAATTACGCAGTTGTAGCTGTAACTTTGGAATATCAGCACCACAAGAGCGTAAAACGCTGATCCCGAGTGCATTATCTAACAAGGCCAATAACAGATGCTCAACGGTCATAAATTCGTGTCGTCTTTCCCTTGCATCTGTGAATGCAAGGTTTAACGTCAGTTCTAAATCTTTACTTAACATAGTTTTAATACCTTTTTAAGTTACCAACTAGCGATTACGCCAACTTTTAAAGACTCTCCGTGATACACACCTTTATTCTTCGTTTTCTTCCATTGTACACATTAATGGATGGTTATGTGCGCGAGAATGATCATTTACTAGGGCGACCTTAGTCTCTGCAATTTCTGCTCGGAAGATCCCTGCAACACCTGCGCCATTATAATGAACTTGCAACATAATCTGAGTTGCTTGCTCGGTTGTCTTATGAAAATACTGTTTCAAAACCGAAACCACAAAGTCCATGGGGGTATAATCATCGTTTAATAACAACACCTTATACATGGGTGGCTTCTTGATCTCCGGATTTCGTTCCGCAACAGCCGTTCCGTGATCTGGGTCGTACTCTTTATCTTCACTCATATATTATATTAGTCAACCATTCGATAAATTGTATAAATTATTCGTAATAAACATATAAAACAGTTCTAACGTTAGTAGATGGGGGCTTCCTATGGGTTTTCAACTAACTATGTCTACCCTAACAGAATTATCTCAGTCGGGCATATTTATGTATTACGAAAAGTTGAATAACTTCCATTTATTTGAGCAGTACTTGACTTTTTAGCTCAGTTATGAGATTCATACACCTGCTTATATGATAAGTGAATGTTTGTTCTAAAGGGAAATTCAAGGAGTCACATATGGCAACTGGTACTGTTAAATGGTTTAACAATGCTAAGGGGTATGGGTTTATCCGCCCAGATGATGGTGGTGATGATATTTTCGCTCACTATTCAACCATTGAAATGGATGGGTACAAAAGTCTCAAAGCGGGTCAAGAAGTTACCTTTGATACATGTGAGGGACCAAAAGGTCTTCACGCACAGGAAATCAATTCTGTTTTAAAAACTGACGAAAATTAGATTGTCAGTCAAAGGCTTCAATCTAGATGATTCATTGAGTTGAATCATCATAGAAGCGCACTAAGGGAGGATATCTCGTTTAAAGATGCCCCTCATGTGTTTTTTCGTTCATAAAAACTGTTCTTATTTTCAACTCCACTGTTTACCTGTTTTTAGCTAACGGTATCTAACAACTGATTCAGTGTTTGACTCGGTCTCATCGCAACGGTAGTTAAATCAGCGTCTGTCAAATAGTAACCTTTTAAATCAACTTCACTTCCTTGAGCATCATTTAATTCAGCCACAATAACCGACTCGTTATCTGCAAGTTGTTTTGCAACATCCGTAAATTGCGCCGATAGCTCTGTATCTTTGTCTTGCTCAGCCAAGGCTTTCGCCCAATACATCATTAGATAAAAATGACTGCCACGGTTATCTAGCTCACCAACATTTCGTGATGGCGATTTATTTTTAAGTAAAAATTCGCCGGTTGCTTTGTCTAAAGTCTCTCCTAAAACACTCGCTTTGCTGTTGTTATTAACCTCTCCCAAATGCTCTAATGATGCAGATAACGCTAGAAACTCCCCGAGAGAATCCCAACGCAAGTGTCCTTCTTTAACAAACTGTTGAACATGCTTTGGAGCTGAACCTCCAGCACCTGTCTCAAATAAACCTCCGCCATTCATTAAGGGGACGATGGATAACATTTTTGCACTTGTACCAACCTCCAATATCGGAAATAAATCCGTCAAGTAGTCTCGCAATACGTTACCTGTCACAGACACTGTATCTTCCCCTCGCCGAATGCGCTCAATTGAATAATTTACTGCATCGACCGGCTTCATGATTTTAATTTCCAGACCGTTAGTATCATGTTCGGGTAAATATTGATTCACTTTGGCAATTAATTGCGCGTCATGTGCCCGGTTTTCATCTAACCAAAAGATCGCGGGATTTCCTGTCGCTCTCGCCCGACTGACAGCCAACTTAACCCAGTCTTTGATAGGCGCATCTTTCGCCTGACACATTCTCCAGATATCACCTTGTTCAACAGCGACTTCTAATAAAACTTTTCCTTCTTGATCGGTAACCTGCACCTTTCCACTAGCGGGTATTTTGAACGTTTTATCATGAGAGCCATATTCTTCCGCTTTCTGCGCCATCAAACCAACATTTGACACACTTCCCATGGTAGTTGGATCATATGCGCCATTCTTTTTACAATCTTCTATCACTTGCTGATAAAAAGTAGAATAACTGGTATCAGGAATAACAAACTTTGCATCCTGCAATTGTCCTTCAGAATTCCACATTTTGCCTGATGAGCGGATGTAAGCAGGCATTGATGCATCGATGATCACATCATTTGGCATATGCAAATTAGTGATCCCTTTATCAGAATCCACCATCGCTAGTGGAGGACGAGTTTCGTAACAGCTTTGAATATCAGCTTCGACTTGCTGCTTTTTCTCTTCTGGAAGGTTCGCAACTTTGTCTAACAAAGCCGCTAAACCGTTATCAGGATTTACGCCCATTTCAACAAATAACTCGGCGTTTTTTTCAAAAGCGTCTTTAAAATAAACCGAAACCACGTGACCAAAAATGATTGGGTCGGAAATTTTCATCATGGTCGCTTTCAGGTGAATAGAAAAAAGAATACCTTTTTCTTTGGCATCTTGCATTTGTGCTTCTAAAAAATCTCTAAGTGCTGTTTGGTTCATAGCAGAAGCATCGATAATTTCATCTTTTATCACCGGCACCGATGTTTTTAATACTGTCTCTGCTCCTTGCTCGTCAATCAAGCTAATTTTTACTTCACCATCTTTTTCTATTACAGTTGATTGTTCACTGTGATAAAAATCACCATCTGACATATTTGCCACATGTGACTTAGAATCAGCGCTCCACTTACCCATTGAGTGAGGATTATTTTTAGCGTATTGCTTTACTGATGCAGGCGCTCGTCGATCTGAATTTCCTTCCCTAAGCACCGGATTTACCGCACTTCCTAGTACTTTTGCATAAGTTGCTCTAATATTTTTTTCTTCATCGCTCTGTGGGTTTGCGGGGAAGTCTGGAATGGCAAATCCCTTTGATTGAAGTTCTGCAATGGCTTCTGACAGCTGAGGAATTGATGCGCTGATATTTGGTAATTTAATAATATTGGCTTCTGGAGATTTCGCGAGAACACCTAGCTCTTGCAAAGCATCATCGACTTTTTGGTCATCTTTAAGGTAGTCAGAAAAATTAGCTAATATCCTTCCAGCCAGTGAAATGTCACGAGTTTCAACCGCAACGCCAGCCGCCTGAGTAAAGGCTTTTACTATAGGCAAGAAAGAAAAAGTCGCAAGCGCCGGGGCTTCATCCGTTATAGTATAAATAATCTTAGAGTTAGTCATTATCAGTTCCTAATGTGATCCTGGAATAATTTGTTGATCGAGTTTAAGAGTGTTTTTTAATGCGCTGAATTATACGGTAAAATGCTTTAACGATATAGCTTGTTTAATGACATCTATGCTAAGAAACATTGATGAGCGTCACTAAGATCAATTATTCGCTAGCCTAAACTGCACAGTTAGATTACTATTTGGCCAATTACCGATATCTTTGATAGATATTCGCTAAAAACATCGCAGCGACAACCATGCGTCATACTCAGTTTAAAAGAACTTCCCAGCCAAAAAGAGCAGCCAAAGCCAGCTCGCATAAAATCAGTGGACAAAAACCAACTAAACGAAAGGCGAGTAACAAGCCGATATTAATTTTATTCAACAAGCCCTTTAATACTTTGTGTCAATTTACGGGCGAAGCGAAAGATAGCACTCTAGCTGATTTTGTTGATGTAAAAGATGTTTACCCTGCTGGAAGACTAGATAAAGACTCTGAAGGTCTACTGCTGCTCACCAATGACGGTAAACTTCAGCATAAAATTAGCCATCCAAAGCACAAAATGGTAAAAACTTACTGGGTACAAGTCGAAGGTGAAATCGATTTGAAAGCGTTAGATCATTTAACCAAAGGCGTTTCATTGAAAGATGGAATGACTAAACCAGCTAAAGCGAAGATCATCGATATAGAGCAGCAACCGATTCAGCTCTGGCAAAGAGAACCTCCCGTTAGATTTAGGAAGAACATACCAACTAGCTGGCTTGAGCTGACCATTAAAGAAGGTAAAAACAGGCAGGTCAGGCGAATGACGGCTGTGGTTGGATTTCCAACTCTGCGCTTGATTAGAGTAAGTATTGGTGACTGGCATTTAGGTGAGCTCCAATCCGGAAAGTATAAAACCGTGAATATTTAAAGCCCTCTCATTTGTAACTTTTTCAGTTACTTTGGTTCTAATCGATAGATAATTCATCTCTGCCAGGATCAAAAACTTGAATAAAATAGCCACTACGTTACTCGTTCTTATTGGAATTGCGATTTTGTTTCTGTTTGGCTTGTCCAACCAAAACGCTAAAACCTACACCCCGCCTCCAGTGGTTTCTCTGGATAAAGAAATGTCTGCCTCAAAACACTTGGATTCTATTGTACTGGGGGCTGGATGTTTTTGGGGCGCTGAAAAACGTTACGCAGCGATCCCTGGCGTAGTGGATGCGGTTTCTGGCTATGCCGATGGCGTAGACGTTAGACCGATTTATCAGGATATTATCAAACGCTCCAATAGGCAAAACCCAAACAATCATGCAGAGGTGGTTAAAGTCACTTTTAATACGACAGTGGCATCATTAGACACGATTCTGAAACTATATTTTGAAGAACACGATCCGACTCAACTTAATCGTCAAGGAAATGACATAGGGACACAATATCGCTCAACTATTTTAACCAATAGTGAGACTCAAATATTTGAAGCCAACAATGTACTAAAGCAATATCAAACTCTATTGACAAAAGCAGGATATGGAAAAATCACTACTTTAGTAAAACCCTTGACCGAGTTTTTTCCCGCAGAAGATTATCACCAAGACTACTTGGTCAAAAACCCAAATGGCTATTGCCCCGATCATTCAACAGGCATCAGGTTTGATCCAGCAAAATCAGTCGCCAAAGTCGATAATTTATCACTCACCAAAGGCAAGCAAATCCTCGTAATTGAATCGGCCGATTGTCCTTTTTGTGAAAAATTTAAAAATGATGTGGTTAAAGATTATTCAGGTGCTGTACCAATCAGTTATCGGCTTGCCCAACAGTTAAATGATCTACAAATAAATACTCCCACTTGGGCGACACCGACTGTTTTATTTTTGAACAATGGAAGAGAAGTTTTTGGTAAGCAAGGTTATATGAGTCCAGCGGAATTTTATAAAGCTTTGGAGTTATTTGAGAAAGAGTGAGAACACGGCTTTCTTTTAACTTAGATGTTTTTTTATGAATTTCAAATAGTTGGTGGGCTTTGTGCGAATTCAAATCCTGTTAATTCTAGTCATAAGTACTCTACCAGAGAAAAAGTGGGAGAGTAGAATGTGAAACAACGATTCAGAAAACCCACTTCAACAAGTAAACCGCAAACCTTTACTCAACACCAAAGCCTCCTACTACCTTCTATTTTTCTCAAAACAAAGCTCTAATAGTCACAAGTAGAAAACTCAACTGAACTCTACTGCACACTATCGTCGAAAAATAATAGATTAAGTATACAAAAAAGCTGGATCGCTACTTGTTATAATGCTATTTTTATAAGTAGTTTAAATTCTGAGTAGAAACATGTCATCAATTAACCAGCTATTAAAAAATACTGCCATTTGGCAGGCTTCCCAAAAAAAAGTCCGCCCCCCTGTTCTTAGCACAGGCTATCCAACACTAGACAGAGCTTTACACTACTCTGGCTGGCCGCAAGGTGCGATCTCTGAAGTGCTATTAAGTGCTTATGGAAGCGGTGAAATACGCCTAATTTCACCACTTCTGGTAAAATTAAATCAAGGTGCTGGTTATATTTGCTGGATAAATCCACCTTTTTTACCACACGCCCCTGCTCTCGTCGATTTGGGTTTGGATCTTAATCGGATGATTATCGTGCGTACTCAATCAGTTAATGAAAGTATTTGGGCGTCTCAACAGGCAATGCGATCTGGAGCCTGTGCAGCAACGTTGATCTGGTTACCGAAAAAGGCGCTGGACAAGCAAATACGCAAACTTAATTTGGCAGCTAAAGATGGTCACTGTTGGGGGATCATATTCAGAGATCAAAGCTTACAAAAACATACTTCTGCTGCCGCCCTCCGAATTGTAATAGAAAAAAAACAAAAAAAACTTGACCATCATAAGCATCAACTACACATTATTAAACAACCTGGCGGTTGGAGTGGTCAAAAAGTTTGTTTAGATTTTTTTCCAGAAAAAAAGAACTGGACGGCTTCGGTTGTTAATCAATGGCCAATTTTTTCAGTGAACCATCAACTAATAAAAGCTGATAATCAGCAAGTTCAACTTCCTTTTTCTAAAAATACACCGGCGCAAAAAAAATTAGTTAGTCAATTTCAACAAACCAGCCCTTCTATATATCATTAAGTAACTTTTCTCATGTGGTTAGCTATTCATTTTAACCAACTACCGTTAGAAATATTCAGCACGAGCGCTATTGAGCAAAAAAAACCTCAAGTCATCCTTCAAAACAATCGAATTATCTGCGTAAATGAAAGCGCAGTTCAATGCGGGATCAAACTCGATCAAAGTATATCAACGGCTTTAACTTTATCCAGCGAACTGCAATTCCATGAAAGAAACTTAAGCTTAGAAAAACAACAGTTAACTAATTTTGCATTAATACTTTATCAATACTCACCTTCACTCTGTATTGAAAATGATCGATTCTTGCTAATTGAAATAGGACGCAGCTTAAAACTATTTACCAATTTGAATAATTTATTGATTTCATTACAACAGGTTTTGGACAACGAAAAATACAGCTATCAAATAGGCATGGGAAATACAGCAAAATGTGCTGAACTACTTTCTTACCAGTCATTAAAAAAAACACTGTTATGTTGGCAAGATAAATTGCAATCTTTTGATAAAAAACAATTACATAAGCAATTATCATCCATTTCAATAAAACAGCTTAGTACTCCAACAAATATGACAAAAAAAATACTCTCTACAGGCATTAGAACTTTGGGAGAGCTCGAGAAATTACCTGGCAAGTCGATTAGCAAGCGGTTTGGTAAAACATTGACTCAATATTTATTACAGCTTTATGGGGAACTAGCTGATCCTAAAAGCTATTTCATTCCAGAGGAGCGTTTTTCTCAAAAAATAGAGTTTATAGATGTTATCCATTCTCAGCAAGGACTTCTTTTTCCTATTAAGCGGCTGATTAAAGATCTATATCGATTTTTAATAGTAAAGCAAAAAAGTTGTCATCATCTTCGCTGGCAATTATTTGACAGTAACAAGAACATGCTCCAATTTGATGTTTTACTGGCTAATAACGAGGTAAACAAAAACAATTTTCTAGAACTAAGTAAACTTAATTTAGGGCGGCATAAATTAGATGCTCCAGTAGAAGCAATATCATTGACGGTTGATCAATTAAACCAACTATCGACCGAAACGAAGTCATTGATTGATGATCAACAAGAATTTAAAAGTGACACTTATTTCATCGATCAGATTCGAGCCAAACTGGGCATTCATAGCTGCAATAGTATTCAACAAATATCAGAGCATATTCCAGAGTTAGCAACTGGGCAAAATATCGAATTAAGCTTTAACTCAAAAAAAATCAATACTACTGATAAACAGTCGGTAAAAAAGGCAACCACTTCACTCTCTCATCCAACTTGGCTATTAGAGGAACCGAAGCCTATTAACCATTATAAAAACAGACTCACTTGGCATGGTGAGTTAAAAATCATCTCTCAAAGAGAAAGGATCACCCTTAACTGGTGGAGCAAAAAAATTATTAGAGACTATTTTCTTGCCGAGCATGACAATGGTGTTATTTATTGGATTTTTAAAGAACCTATAAGCAAACAATATTTTATACATGGAATTTATAGCTAAAGTGATTTAAAACAATGGAATTCTATGAACTCAATACCACCACTAATTTTAGCTTTTTAAAAGGAGCATCTCATCCTGAAGAGCTAGTTAACCAAGCAAAAAAGCTTAGCTACTCGGGAATCGCAATAACAGATGAATGCAGCATGGCGGGTATTGTTCGAGCGCATACTGAGGCAAAAAAACAAAAGCTAAAATTATTGATTGGTTCTCGAATAAAGTTCGTCGTTAGCAATAAAAAGGTCATCGAACTTATCCTGATTTGCCCTTGTAGAGAAGCTTACGCAGAACTTTGCACTTTAATCACTCTCGCACGTCGACGAGCAAAAAAGGGCGAATATTTAGCAAAACTAAAAGATATCGAGCAATTAATTTATCGCTGTCTTGCGATTTGGCTACCGACCAATAATTTTGAAGATTTTTTTGAACAGATTGAACTAATTAAGCCCTTGTTTTCGAATCGTTTATGGATAGGCTATCAACGTCTACTTAATGCGATTGATTACAAGCTCTATTTGCAATGCCTCAAACTTGCACGTCATTACAACTTGCCTATGGTTGCTCAAAACAATGTACTTATGCATATAAAGCAACGAATCAAGTTGCAACACTGCTTAACCGCAATCAGACAGAATAAAAACCTGCAAAGCCTGGGTGATAAATTAACCATTAATTCAGAGCAACACTTAAGAAGTCTAGAACAGTTAGTTGAGTTATATCCAGCCAACCTATTATTTGAAACAAAAAACATCGCTGATCAATGTCATTTTTCTTTAAGTGAATTACGTTATGAATATCCAGATGAAGTGCTACCAGAAAATTTATCACCTGCTAGTTATTTGAGGCAGTTAGTTTTAGATGGTGCAAAAAAACGCTGGCCACAAGGGATGACAAAAAAAGTCGAACAACTCATTGAATATGAGCTATCGGTAATTAACAAGCTTGCTTTTGAATATTATTTTTTAACCGTGCATGACATTGTTTATTTTGCAAGAAGAAATAACATCCTCTGCCAAGGACGTGGCTCAGCGGCTAATTCTGCTGTTTGTTATTGTCTATTTATCACCGAAGTTGATCCGCAAAGTAGCGAATTATTATTTGAACGATTTATCTCTGAAGAGCGAAATGAGCCTCCGGATATTGATGTTGATTTTGAACACCAGCGACGTGAAGAAGTTATTCAGTATATCTATAAAAAATATTCCAGAGGAAGAGCCGCACTAGCCGCAACGGTTATTACGTATCGTTTAAAAAGTGCTATACGAGATATTGGAAAAGCGCTGGGAGTTGATGCCGAAATTTTAAAGCATTTAACTAGCCAAATGGCTTGGTGGGATAAGCCTGAAAGATTGAAAAAGAACTTTGAACGGTTCAGTTCGTCAGAAAACAATCTATCCATTAATTTATTTTTCGAATTGGTCATGGAAATACTCAACTTCCCCAGACATTTATCGCAGCATGTTGGTGGTTTTATCATTACTCAAAGACCAATGTCTAGTTTAGTACCCGTAGAAAACGCAAATATGCCAGACCGAACGGTTATTCAATGGGACAAGTACGATATTGAAGCTTTAGGATTATTAAAAATAGATGTCTTAGGTTTAGGTATGTTAACCATGATCCGAAAATGTCTTGAAATGACATCAAGCTACTCAGCAATTAGTTCTTTAGCCAGTATTCCAAAAGAAGATCCCAAAACTTATGAAATGTTATGCCAAGCAGATACTATCGGTGTTTTTCAAATTGAATCAAGAGCACAAATGAGTATGCTACCAAGATTAAAACCTGTTTGTTTTTATGATTTAGTGATACAAATTGCTATCGTGAGACCTGGTCCCATTCAAGGAAAAATGGTTCACCCCTTTTTAAAGCGACGTAATGGTGAAGAATTGGTCACATACCCAAGTGATGAAATAAAAGAAACCCTTGAAAGAACACTCGGCATACCGATATTTCAAGAGCAAGTGATCAAGATAGCTATGGTTGCTGCGGGATTTACTGGTGGTCAAGCGGATCAATTGCGAAGGGCAATGGCAACCTGGGGGCGTAACGGCGATCTGCTGAAATTTAAAAGTGAATTAATCGAAGGTATGTTAACGAATGGTTATTCTATTGAATTTTCCGAGCGCATATTTGAACAAATAAAAGGCTTTGGTAATTATGGTTTTCCTGAATCTCATTCGGCGAGCTTTGCCATACTCGCTTATTTTTCTGCTTGGTTAAAATGTCATCATACGGCGGCATTTTATTGTGCACTCCTCAACAGCCAACCGATGGGGTTTTACAGCCCTTCGCAACTGGTGCAAGATGCCAATCGTCACGGTTTGAAAATACTTCCTTTAGATATCGATCTAAGCTGCTGGCAATCGACAATTGTTTTAGATTCAGCAGTCTTAAAATTAACTGCGTCAACAACTAACGATAAACAGAGCAAACCCATCGGGTTTCGGTTAGGCTTTCACTTAATAAAAGGTTTTCCCCCTAAAGCGGCTGATCGTTTAATCAAAGCAAGGCAAAACAAAGCTTTTACAAATATTCACGATCTGGTTTTCCGCTCGCAGCTAAATGCTAATGAAATAGAAGCACTTGTCAAAGCAAATGCCCTTCCCCGTTTGGCAAAAAACCGTTACCAAGCTCAGTGGAAGTCACTAGGAATAGAAGAAAACAAACCACTCTTAATTGAATTAGATTCAAAGCTCAATTGCCTATCTAAATCAGAAGATTTGATTAGGACTCCGACAGTCATTGAAGATGTATTAGCTGATTATGAGACAACAGGATTAACATTAAATCAACACCCTATTTCGATTCTCCGAGAAAAGCAAAAATTATCTGGTTGCAAGAAAGCTTGCGAACTTAATAATTTGCGACATGGTCAATTTACAAAAATTGCAGGGATCGTCACCTGCCGACAAAGACCGGCAACCGCAGCCGGTGTACTTTTTATCACGCTAGAAGATGAAACCGGCAATATGAATATTGTGGTGTGGAAAAGCACCCTTGAAACCTTTAGAAAACAAATATTAGGTAGCCAGCTACTATTGATCAAAGGAAAAATTGAACGAGAAAAAAAAGTCGTACACATTATCGCAGGTCATATCAAAGATATCAGTCATGAGTTGCAGAACTTAAAACGTCCATCGCGAGATTTTCATTAGCATAGTCGATCTCCTACAAATTAAATAGCTATAATCTAATGAGCAAACTCGTTATTTCTCCCATAAGTATTAGATAAAAGCTATCTACAAATGAGATATAAAACCTCATAATACCAACATCTCAGGAAGAGTCACTACACAAGGAATTGATATGAAATCAAAAAACGCCGCTTTTACGCTTATAGAATTGCTGCTCACCCTTTCTATCGCATGGATACTTTTAGGAGTTGCCCTTCCCTCTTTTGACGATATGTTGGAACGAAAAAAAGTCAGTGCCAATGTGCAGAGACTAGTTAAAACGCTGCAACTGTCTCGATTGACCGCCATTAATGACAATGTAAAAGTTACCGTATGTCCTATCGAAAACGGTTTGGAATGTACGCGTAATTGGTCTACGGGCTACATGGCATTTATCGATCACAATGGTGATCGCCAATTTAACAATGACGATAGCGTGCTCTATCAATTTTTATCAGAAGATGAAGAAGCAACTTTAAAGCTGCGTGCTTTTGGACACAGAAACTCTCTGCAATGGTTAGCAACGGGGATCACTAACCATCAAAATGGTAGTTTTGAACTATGTTATGGAAGCGAGGAAGACAAATCGAGGGCTTTGTTCTTAACAAAGGCCGGTCGAATTCGTTTTTCTAAAGATACTAACGGTGACAATATCCATGAAAATTCAAATGGTGGTCGAATTAGATGTTAAAACACATCATGTAGGCTGATAGATCTTAACCTTATAGCCCTTGGCTGCCAAACTTTCAGCTTGCATTTGGCTCATAACGCCTTTGTCACAATAAAGTAAATAATTTAAGTCTTTATTTAATTCAGAACATGATTCTAACTTAAAAAATGGGATGGAAAGCACTTGGTTTGCGGTTAAAACTAGAGGTTTTAATGCAAGCTCATGAGGATGTCTAATATCAATAACAATATCTTCTGTTGAAGGTAAGTTAACGATTTCAATATCTTCCAGATTGGTCTGCGATTGATAAATTTCATCGATGTTTTCAACTTTTCTATTTTCAAAAGCTGCCTGCAAAATATCGAAATCAAAACGGCTTTCTTCCGCTTCAATTTTGGCTAATTTCGCTCGAGTGGTGGGTTTGTTTGAAATCACTCCACAATACTCTGGCATAACGGCAGCAAATTCTTCTGTACCTATCTTTCTGGAAAGATCGATTATTTCTGGTTTATCCATCACAATCAACGGGCGCATAACCAAAGTATCGCAAACCTTATCAATCACCGCTAAATTGGTTAGAGTTTGGCTCGAAACCTGTCCAACAGCTTCACCAGTTACCAAAGCAGGTGCATTAAATTCATCAGCCACTTGGTTGGCTACTCGCAACATCATCCGTTTGAGTATCACCCCCATTTGAGTGTGATCGATTTTTGTCAGGATTTCTGCGACAACCTTTTCAAAGGGAATACTAATAAAAAGGGTTCGATGAGAGGAAGAGTACTTTTCCCATAAATAATGAGAAACTTGTTTAACACCAACTTCATGAGCCATTCCTCCCAGATTAAAAAAGCAGAAATGTGTTCTGATCCCACGTTTCATCATCAAGTAACTGGCGATAGAAGAGTCGAACCCGCCAGAAATCAGACTAACGCACGACTCCTGCTGCCCCATTGGAAACCCGCCTAAACCTTTAATACGCTCAACCACAGTGAGTAAAACGTCGCCTCTGATCTCCAAATTAACCGTGACTTGAGGATCTTTTAATTTGACTCCTGCATTGTCGCTATTATGAAAAAGCGCGCCGCCAACTTGTCGTTCTACATCAATCGAATTAAAGGCGTGTTTGCCTGAACGCTTCACTCTGACGCAAAAGGTTTTGCCTTTGACTTTGTCGGCAAATTCCTTAATAACGATATTGGCAATATCATCAATTGACTCAAACTCAAATGGCTTAACCTTAAGAAAAAAATCAATACCTGGTGTAGTCTGCAAACGACTGATGACCTGCTCTGCTAAATGCTCTTCGTTCTGATTAATATCTAACTCGATCAGATCCCAGCTACCCGAGATGTTAACTTCATCAAGAATGGGAGCAAGCACCTTTTTTAGGTTTTTGCGCAATTGAGAGATGAATTGCTTACGAACCGGACGGCTCTTGACGATGATTTCTGGGAATAATTTAATCGCGAATTTCATAAAAATTTATAAGATCATCAAACAACGTACGACCAATCGTTCAAACGAACAACGGTATACTAGAAAGGTCGCTATTCTATCTGATCTAATATAATAAAGTCTCGAATTTCTGGAAATGCTTTGTATTTGAGTAGATATCAGCTAAAAACTTAGGCTAACTTAAGTCAATAAGCTGAATAAAGTGATAACTAATTCTGAGTCATCAATAAAATAAGGCGACGATGAGGATTAAGCTCTAATCAACCCGACAAAAAGCCCTTCAATTGCTAAATCTTCTGCAGGTAAAACAATCGGTTCATAGTTGTCGTTAGCTGGTTGTAAAACGGCATTAGCGCCTTGTTTTTGCAGACGTTTTACCGTGACCTCATCGTCAATGCGAGCCACGACAATTTCACCCAAATTTGCAGTTTGAGATTTTCTTACCGCAATTAAATCACCATCCAGAATACCTTCGTCTATCATACTATCTCCCCTCACTCGCAGTAAAAATGTCGGTTTTTTACGCTTTAATACCTCGGGGATGGTGATGTAACTCTCTACATTCTCAATTGCTTCAATAGGCAGTCCCGCAGCTACTGAACCAACTAGAGGTAGCTCATTTTCATTTTGCAGGTTGAGTACCCTGATCCCTCTTGGTTTATCTGGGTATATTTCGATGACATTTTTGCGCTCTAATGCTTTTAGGTGGTCGGCTGCAGCCTTAGAGGACTTCACACCAATAAGTTCGGCAAGTTCAACATGGGAAGGCGCTATCCCATAGTCTTCAATATAACCTTTTAAAGCATCTAGCACTTGTTCTTGTCTTTGAGTCAATTCTTTAGTCATATCGGAGTCCTCGAGTGAGACTAACAATCATTTAGTAAAAGCTAAAATTAGTAAAGTCCAAACTAAAAATAGTGATACAGCAGCAAAATAGCATCAAACCAGTACGATCAGCCAGATTATAAGCACTATTCATTTGAATAGTACTCTAATGCTTTTGGGACGGCTTGTAAACACTTTTGGGTAAAATAATCGATTAGTTGTTGTGAATGCGATTGTTGTTCGTTAGGTTAGCGTTCTAGCAGCTCTTCAACATCATCAAATAAAACTTGCAGTTTTTTTGCAGAAATACTGCCGTTAGTTTTGACGTTGGTAGCAAACAAACTAATACGATACTCTTGCAGTGCCCAAAACAGCCGATCTAAACATTCGTTCACTTGTGGAGTATTATCAAGCTCAAACTCGTGCCACCACTCATTCCAGTCTTGCCAAATATCAAGTGAGCTAGTTTCTTTGGGAAAATTCTCTACCACTCGTTTGAGGCGTGATTCAATACCTAAAAAATAGCGGCTATAAGTTTGATAAAACAACGCTCCTTGTTGAATTAATCGTTTGCCGCACCAAAGTGCCGATAGCTGCTGCTTGATATCTTTAACTGAGTGTTGGTATACATTGCTTTTTAGCGAAGATAAAATTGCATATAAGCGACTCATTTGCTTGAGTAATTTTAAACTCTCAGTTAATTGAGCAGATATTTTTTCTCGGGCAATTTTTTTAAATAGATTAGTTAGAACATCAAAATCTTGTTTTGTCGTGACTGAAGAATTTAACTCATTGATTAGTTGATGAATAATTGACTGTACTACCCAATCTAACAAGCTGGCAAAACCACCAAATCTTAAATTAAGAGTTTCTAGTTCCTTACGATCTGGCCAACCATTTTTGATTTCTTTGATGAGTCTTAGTTGATCCAGAATAACTAGTCGCGCGATACCAAACTTATGAATCATTTTGGCTTCTTGAAGACTCGAAAACTCGATTAGTTCTACATGTGAATCACAATCAATTAACCCTCTAAATATTCTAATATCACGTCCTGACACTTGATTGATTTCTTGCAAAGAAAACTGTTCGGCTGGCCAGGCATAAAGTTTGTTGCTTTTTTCTCTCGATGACTGCTGATTACAGTTAGATGTTAGCGCGTTATTTTTAGATTTATATTTGCTCTGTAACTCAGATAAACTCGTTGAAAACATCTTTGCGTTGCTTGTTTTGGATGCCGAATTTTTGAATTTCATTTGAAGATGGCTAGGAATATCTTCTAACTTGAAATCTTCGGGTTTGATTTCAATATTAGTGACTTGATAAATCACTTGTATCAAAGTTTTTTTAAACGGCAATTCTAAATAATTGAGCAATAAAATCGCATCTGCACATTTTTTTGCCGCATCTGCTAGCGGTATTAATTTTTTTCTAACCGGCTTAGATAATGCCTTCATAACAGCAACAATTTTCTCCTGCAAATAACCCGGTACTAACCAATCAAAATCCGACTGAGTAAATTGCTGCAACATTGCGCTAGGGATCTCGACGGTTACTCCATCTTCAGGCTCGCCTGGGGCAAATGAATAGGATAGCGGCAAACTAATACCCCCAATAAAAATTTCGGACGGATAATCTTCTATCGATTTAGCCTGCCTTTGGCTTAGCTCGCTTATGTCAAAAGACAAAAGATTATTTCTAGCTTTCCAATCTTTTTTTAGCCATCGTTTTAACTTGAAAACGCTAACAATATTCTCGGGAATATGTTGACCATATCGCTCGGATAAATCATTTTCACTGATTCTAATATCTGAAGCTCTTAATTTTTCTTCGTCTTCATGTATCGTTTTTAAAGCGGTTCGATTAGAGACTAAAAAGGGAAAATCCTGGTTGATATTATCTGCTGCTAACGCTTCCAATAAAAACAATTTACGACAAGCTTGCGTATCTATATTACTGTAATCGATTAATCGTTTATTCACTATCGGCAAACCTAATAAAGTTTGATTTAAAAACGCGCCAACGTGTCCTTTGTTTTTTCGCCAATGAATTTCCTGATAATTACTTTTAATCAGGTGGGGTGCAACTTCCTCTATCCATTGCGGTTTAACTGGGACATTAGATCTTGCGTATAATTTATCAGTCTCAACCATTTCTGTGGAAAGAAGCCAGCTTGCCGAGCGCTTAAACATCACTGATGAGGGATGCAGCCATACTTTTATTCCTCTCGCACCTTGAAAAAAACGCTCTTGAGTTTTCATTAATAGATGACTGATAAATCCACAAATAAGTGATTTGTGGATATCATCTGCGATTGCTGGTTGAGAGTTTAGTTTTATATTTAAATCTAATATATGCTGTTTAATTTGAAAGTAAACATTTCGCCACTCTAACCATGTCACGAAGTTGATCATATTTTTTTGACACCAACGTCTAAAAGCACTTGAGGACAATTCTTCACGTTGTTTCTCAAGAAATTCCCACAACTTTAAGATAGACAAAATATCGGAAGTTGGTTCAATATAACGCTTATGAAGTTGATCGGACTTTTGTTGCTTATCATGAGGTCGCATCCGAACATCTCGCACACTTAAAAAGCTACATATAATCAACATTTCATTTACTGCTTGCAGGTTTTTGTCTAGCAATATTCTTGCAAGTTGGGGGTCGAGTGGCAAATGCGCCATTCTTTTTCCGATATCAGTGATCTGTCGGTCTTCATTCATAGCGCCCAATTCAAATAACAAATTAAAAGCCACTTTCCATTGACGTTCATCCGGCGATTCTATAAAAGGAAATGTTTCAACCTGTTCAACTTTCATCGACTTTAAGCGAAGTACTACAGATGATAGATTGGTTCTTTTTATTTCTGCGGCGGTATATTCTCGGCGGAGTTCAAAATCCTGCTCGGAATAAAGCCGAATACAAATACCGGGACAAATTCTGCCGCAGCGTCCTTTTCTCTGCTCAGCGCTCGCTTTTGAAATTTTTTCTATTGGCAACTGCTGTATTTTGTTTCGTTGACTGTACCGACTAATTCGAGCCGTTCCTATGTCGATAACAAATACAATGTTAGGGATAGTTAATGAGGTTTCAGCAACATTAGTGGCAATAACTATTTTCCGCTTGTTTGATTTCGCAAAAATATTTTGTTGCTCTTTAATTCCAAGACGGGCATACAAAGGAAGAATTTCAGTTTGAACTAACTTCTGCTGCTTCAGATAGTTTGCGATACTTTTAATTTCTCCTTCTCCATGAGAAAAAATTAAAATATCACCTGTGGATTCAGCCATACAGGTATCAACGGCATCTCCAACACCGAGTAATACAGGATCAGAAGAGCTGCTAGTTTCAACTTCTTCTATCGGTTGATAACGCACTTCAACCGGGTAAGTTCTTCCTTCGACCAAAAGGATTGGCGCGTCATCAAAATAACTTGAAAAACTTTGTGGGTCGATAGTCGCAGAAGTAACAATTATCTTTAACTCTTTTCTTTTTTTAATAAGGCGCTTTAAAAAACCAAGTAAAAAGTCAATATTAAGACTTCTTTCATGAGCTTCATCAATAATAATCACTTCATATTGACGTAACATCGGATCAGCCTGAAGCTCTGAAAGCAAAATCCCGTCGGTCATCAATTTAATTCTTGTATTGTGGTTTGTTTTATCTGCAAACCTTACCGAATAGCCAACTATTTCACCCAAAGGCGATTTTACTTCATTCGCTATTCTTGTCGCTACACTCGTAGCGGCAACTCTTCTCGGTTGGGTATGAGCAATCTTTCCTCTTACACCTAAGCCAGCCTTAAGACAAATTTTTGGAAGTTGAGTCGTTTTGCCGCAACCCGTTTCACCCGCGACAATAACCACCTGATTGCTTTTTAATAACTCTACTAAGTGATCTGTTTTTTCAAATATAGGGAGTTCGTCATTAATTTGAATATCAGGTAATTGACTTCGAATATTTTGTGTCGTCTGATCAGATTTTTCGAGCAGTTTCTGTAATTTTTGCTCTAGCTGTTCTGTGGGTTGACTCTTATTTTTTCTGCTCGTAATATTTTTTCGTAAAGCAAATAGACGCCCCAGATCTTTTGTCTGAATATCTTTGTCAGGATTCTTGTTTTCAACTAATGGAGTCATGTGTAAAAAAGAAGTGGTTCTACTAAAACAGAGGTATAAAAATAAAAGCCTGCATAAAGCAGGCTTTGAGATCTCTCAATCTAAATTTTCTGTTCCTAATTTATTTCCAGAATGAATGCGGCGCTCGTAACTCACCAATAAATTCAGCGACAGGCTTATAAAAATCCTTATCTTCCCAATAGCCAGTATGACATGCTGGATTCCATGAAGTCGCGGCACTGCCAACATTGATCTCAAAATCGCCATCGACATTTTTCTCAAACTCTTCTGACAAACCTTTTAACGGGTAAGCAACAATATCGTCTTTGTCGTAAAAATTATACCATTTAGCGCGTTTAGCCAAATCGTCTGGAAGCGCGCTACCAACGATATTGCAAGAGTAGCCCAATTCATTAGAAGCACCTTTCAGGGTATAAACACCTTGAGGATTACCAAAAGTGATATAGCCCGCTAACGTTTTCATGCTTTCAAAATTGCTAAGATCAGTCTCAGAATTTTGCATACTACGAATGAAGTGAGTCATCATCACTCCACCATAAGAATGGGCTAGCACCACTAAGGGCGTTTCTTCAGGGATCACTCTTCGATGAGACGCAAACTTACGCATACCATCTTTTATACGGTTATTGATCGCATCATATATTTCAGTACCTGGGGTATAAAGCAAAGACAGTGCTTGAGTGTCTGTCATGATCTGGCGAAGATTGCGGTAAGCTAAATCGCCCTTATAATTAGCTTTCTCACGGAAAGACTCTAACTCTTCTTTAACTAAATCGGCCCAATAGATCTCGAAAAATAGCAGATCATCTTCTAATCGCCCTTCTGCACCATTTACATATTCTTCTGTAATGCGATGTTTTAGTTCGACTGAATAAAACTCTTCCTCACTTCCTAGCCCATGAATGACGGCAATTGCGAGTCTTTTCATTTGTACTCCTCCTCTTAAGGCGTATATATCGGGTCGACCAGATACTTTATAATTATTAATGCGGTATCATAAAATAAACCAGTGCATTTTACTAGTCTGTATTAGAGTGTTTACGCTTGTAACAACAAAATCAATCCAAGCTTACTCAAATCAAGTAAACCATTGAAATGCAAAGTATTATTGCTAGATAAACATATTTCTCTTACTCTATATAGAATATTATAGGAGATTATTGCTCGTTTCAGGAAAATTATCTTTTAAATTGTTTTACAAAAGTGTAAGTTATCCGACAACTCAATCCATGGTTCTTACCGTTACCACAGGCATTATCGGAGACATATTTGAAAATGAAACTTAGTCAATTAACTTCTACTTTATTGATCAGCTGTATAATTAACATGCTGCTCGCTCAATCACTGCAAGCCGAAACTACTGTCAAAAGTCCCGTATTTAAAGATTATGGACCGGTTTATAAAATCAACGATCTAAACGTGCCTCTCGCCAAAGATTTTAAATACAAAGTACTATTTGATATCTCTAAAGGGCCCGAGTCGGAAGATGAAGTTAATCGAAATATCGAGAGTGTTGCTCGTTTTATCAATATGCATGTGATGCATGGCGTTAAAATCGAAAATATTGATATTGCGGTGATTCTTCATGGACGAGCAACACGCGATGGTCTTAACAATCAATCCTATGAAGAACGTTATTTAACGAAAAATCCTACATTAGATTTAATTAATCAATTACATGGCAAAGGAGTTAAATTCTATCAGTGTGGACAAAGTGCTTATTATCAAAAAATAAAAACCAAGGACTTAAATAAGAATGTAGGCATGGCTCTATCTGCAATGACTATGTTGACAGAGCTACAAGCTGCTGGTTATCAGTTGATCCCTTGGTATTGATGAGTTACCTGAAAACATGTTTAATTGGTGATTCAGCATTTGTTCACGACTGGTGAGCTTTCAGATTAGTGGCTTACACCTAATTTTAAAGGAAATATTTTGCAAAGTTACAAAATTTCTTGTTTTTTAGCAATAATTTTGGGTCTATCAAGCTGCTCATTGACCCATCGAACTCCATTATCAAACGAATTCAGAAAATCAGATAATTCCGTTGCCCTATACACAATCATGTCCCAAGAAAACATCACTATCAAGAAAACGGACTTTGATATGGTGTTAAAAGCAGCAATCGTCGCTGCAGGAGCTACTGTTGGAATCATTGTTGTCCCTGTTAATTTAATTGAATATGAGAAGTCACTTGCACCTTTGTACCAAGCAATAAATAACGAGGAATACCAACAAAAGACTCATTTAATTTTAAGGGATAATATTGAAACATTTGATTGGATCAATTTGATTGACAATGCCGTAATTAAAAGCGAGAACCTTCATTTGACCAAATTAGGAAGTTATAAAAATAAAAGCCTGAAAGGTGAAAAACTCTCATTAATCATTAACTCGAGTTATAACATTTCACCTGACTACGATAAATTGGAATTCAACGCTCATGTAACGTTAAACAAAATTAACTACCGACCAAATAAAACAAACTTGAACCAAGTTCTTTATCAAAATAGCTATCGATATATATCGAGCCAAAAGCAGTTTACACCAAGAACTAAAAAAGAAAATCAACATGCTGCAAATGCGATAGAAAGCTGGTATCAGCTAGAGTACTCCAAATTAGGTTCTCGAATGACGAGCAAACGAAAAGAAAAGCTAGCAGCCCTTAAAAAACTCAAAAGTTATAGATTAAGCTCAGAGGTCGGCGAATTAAGCCAAAAAGCCAGACAAGTGAAGCTCGTTGAGTTTTGGGCACATGACAATGCCATCGAAGTTAATAACTTCATTAATCGGGCTACTAAAGAAATTTCAAAGATGATACTTTTAGACATGCAAGATTCCAGAACCTTTGAACAACTTAAAGCAGATCCTCAACTTAAAAGCCTAACAGGCGGAGCGAAGTTAATATCTTCAGATGAGCAGCGAATCTTAGTCCGAACTTTCGGTGTAGCTACTGAAGGACGACTTTGTTCTTTGCCTAAGAGTCTTAAACTAAAAAACTGCCTAGGATAAACAGTTTTAATCAAATCAAATTAATTGTAACAAAATTAATTGTATTGACTCGAATTTAAACTGACTAATTGAAAATCAGGTTTCAACTTCTCAGTACAGTGAACAATTTTCCTAGAGCTAAAAACTATGACCTGACTGAATGCGCACCTTAAAGGAGACATACAAAATAGTTGCGTTAACATATATCAAGAGATCTAGCCCTTTTGATCTGAGAAGTGATCCATTGGTTTAGTGCCGTCAAATGAAATTCATAACTTATTACTCTTCACTTATTGAGATAATTACCCTTTTTCACGCGCGAGTGTTTTATATTTCGGTAGAAATGACTCGACGTATAACTGACAAATCCTTGTAATACATACGATATCTCAAAATTAAAAACAGTGATGATGAATGAGGATATGACGCGAAGAAAAATTCTGCTTCGCGCGATCTCACAGGCTTGTCTTGAACTTCCTCTCATATAACTTATTGATTTACCATTTTTTTTCATTTAGTCTTAACTTTCTTATTAAATAATATGACGCGAAGGAAATAAGATCCTTTGGCGTTTGAATTCACTGTTAGGCTAAATAGAGAAATCAATATGAAAGTTAAAGTTAGCGCATTTCTAATGCTTCTATCATTAGCGTTTGTTTGCAAAAGTGAAGTAGATATTAAGGTCTGTGATATCGGTGGAGCAGCGGCAAATAAAGGGAATCATAAATTAGCAGTTATTGAATTTACTAAATGTCTATCAATTGATAACCTAGATCAAGAATTCAGAGCAAGAGCATATCAAGCTAGAGCGTGGTCTCATTTCAATCTCAATAACGGAATCGCTGCGGTTGAAGACCAAGAAGCATCTTTTAAACTGGTGACGCCAAAAAATTACAATGAATTTATTAATTACGCTTCTTATCTAAGACGCATTGAACGATATGAAGATAGCATTAAGCCCCTAAAAGCTGCTATTGCAATCGATGAGAAAAACTCGAGAGTTTGGATGATGACTTTATACAATTTAGGATGGTCACTTCAAGAGCTTCAGAGATACCAGGAATCAATTGAGGCATTTACAAAAGGTATACCTGCTCAACCAGACTTTCCATTTGTTTATTGGAGGCGCGGATTATCTTATCACTCACTAGGCATGAGGGATGAGGCAAAAAGAGACTTTCAAGAGTACAAAATACAAATAGAAAAATCTACTATGGAAGTTCCGCCTGCATTGAAACAGGAAATAACAGAAATACTATCTCTATATAAATTAAACAAATAGAACTCAAATTAATGCTCAAAATTTTGATAAAAAAGCCTAACCAATCGCGGCATCAGACAAAAAACAACGCTACGCATTTTTGCGGCTGCGCTTAGCGTTAGATTTCTGAGAGGATTATGAGATACGTTTTAATACTCGTTAGCTTTTTATATTCTATTTTTGCTCAAGCATCGTTGCCATTACGGGTGGAACTGTCTGAGTTAGTTAAGAACACGGACCACCTACTAGTAGGTCATGTAGTTGGTGTCGACATGATCAATGATAAGGGTGACAAAATAACAGATTCTCAGGCAATGACGGGGCCTGGTATTGATAATATTATAAGGTTGAAAATCGAAATAGATGAAACGGTTATTTCTAATTCGGTGCAGCCTCCAAAAATTATCATGGTGCCTCTAGATCCTTTTATGCACCATAGCCTCGGCCAAATTCAAAGGGCCCATGATGGTGACACAAGAAAATTCTTATTGTTACTAAAAGGGCGGTCATTATCTCCGCCATTTCCTGGAAATTACAGAAGGGAGCTATCTGAGAAAGAAGAAATATTGAAACTATTCAATATGCACAAGAAGGTTGGTGGCGAGAATTGATGAGGAACGAATCAATGGAGAATAAGAAATCTAATCGGGTAGCCGAAGGTTTCTAGCCTTCAGCCCCCACACCACCCTGCATGCGGATCCGCACAGGGCGGTTCACTTAACTTATCCGTTAGGATAATGAACTTTAATCCACCCAGTTCTTAGCGAA